>Ga0255336_100233_pt1 | contig 112926 bp, 97 predicted proteins | sample MeOH1_35cm_T3_17_FD_189102 | JGI IMG/M metagenome (GOLD analysis project Ga0255336, IMG submission 189102) | Sandy soil microbial communities from University of British Columbia, Vancouver, Canada - MeOH1_35cm_T3_179 | ecosystem: Engineered > Artificial ecosystem > Sand microcosm > Unclassified ...
TGGCTGCAAGCGCGGTGACTAGCAGCACCGGACTGACCGGCACGGCTAAACGCGCGTTGGCGCACGACGCCCGCGGACCGGCACGGCCGTAAGCGCTCTGACGAGCGGCTACCCGACTGACCGGCACAGCTAAACGCGCACTGACGAACGACGCCCGGCGGACCGGCACGGCTAACGCACCCACGAGCTGCGCCGACTCACACCAACGCCCCGCCATCCCCCGCCCCCATCAAACCGCCGACGGCGCCGCCACACCTCGCGCGCGCGAAGCCTTGAGCAACGGCCGCGGCCGCACCTCTTCTCCCCGCAACGCAGACGCCGGCAGGCCGTCGTCATAATCCGGCGAACCCGCAACCGCACGCCGCGGCGCCAGCATCCGCGAACCGCGCGGGTGCTGCCCGTCCTGCTGGAAATGCTCGACGAGATGATCGATGAAGGTCCGCACCTTCGCCGGCAAGTGAAAGCGGCTCGGATACGCAATCGCGATTTCGACCGGCGGCAGACGATACGCGTCCAGCAGCGGCACGAGCCGCCCGGACGCCAGATCCCGGCCGATCAGATAGCTCGGCAGAATCGCCACGCCCATGCCCAGCAGCGCGAACTGCCGCAGCATCTCCGTATTGTTCGCGGCGATCGCGTTGGTGGGCCGCACGCGGATTTCGCCGTCCGGCCCGCTGAACACGCGCTCGTCGCCGCCCTGCTCCTGCGGCCGGCTCAAACAGGGATGTTCCAGCAGATGCTCCGGGCGCGTGGGCGTACCGTGCCGCGCCAGATAGGCGGGCGTCGCGCAGACCGTCATGTGGCCCGTGGTCAGCCGCCGCGTGACGATGCTCGCGCTGCGCATGGGCCGCGCGACTAGAATGCCGACGTCGAAACCCTCTTCGACCAGATCGACGTGACGATCCGCGAGCGTGACGTCCGGCACCACGTCGGGATAGCGCGCCGCATAGGACTGCACCACCGGCGCGAGACTATGCAGCCCGAACACCACCGGCGCGACGATGCGCAAGGTGCCGACCGGTTCGTGATTGCGCGCCACCACCATCTGCTCGACGCCGTCGAGGTCGTCGAGAATGGAACGCACGCGCTCCAGATAAGCCGCACCGGACTCGGTCAGCGCGAGCCGCCGCGTGGTGCGATTGATCAGGCGCGTGGCGAGACGCGCTTCCAGATCGGCGACATGACGGGTGACGACGGCGGTGGAAAGCTCCAGCGCGCCGGCCGCGCGGACGAAACTGCCCAGGTCGGCGACCTTGACGAACACGCGCATCGATTGCAGTTGATTCATGGGACGACTCCTGCCTCGGTAACGCCGGGCCGGCGCGACGCTGCCGCCTCTATCGACCCGTGCGGCAAGGCGCGCGCGGGTTTGCCCAACGAATCGATTGTATCGATCGAGCCTGTCCCAACCCTGACCCGTACATGACAATCCGGTCAGATTTCCGACGCGCTTGCAGCCGCGCTGCGAGGCTCGTCGCGAACTTTGAACTAGGTATAAACCCTTAGATGCTGGTAACATAGCGCCCGAAAGGAAACTAACCGCTATGCCACATCGTTTTCAGCTTTTCGAAAAAATCGCGTTTTCGCTGGTCTGCTGGTCCGCCGCGGCCTGTTCGGCCTTCATCGCCTATGAGCGCTGCCCGGACATCCGGGTCGTACTGCACGCGAGTAAGGAAGTGCTGCGCTACAGCGGTGAGTATTCGTTCATTTGCGCCACGCCGGTCGCGGACGCTTGCGCGCAATTGCCGACCAACTGATCCGCCTGATTCGTCCGGATTCGTCGCTCATTCCACACGCGGGCCGCGCGGATCACGCGTCGCGCCCGAACACCACGCGCGCGAAAAATTGCGCCAGCACCGTCTCGGCCATCTCCGCCGACACGTTTTGCGGATCGACCGTGTAGAAGAACTGCACGCCGTCGCATAAGCCCATCAGGCCCACCGCCAACCCCTCCGCGGGCAGCAGGAGCGGCGTGCCCACGCGTGCCGAAAATTCGCGGATGTACGCGCCCAGTTGTTCGAGCTTCTCGTGCATGAACGCGTTGAAGCGCAGCCGGAAGCGGCCGTCGCGCACGGCCAGCAGCTTGGCCTCCACCCACAGCAGGAAGCACTTGTTCTCGCGATGCAGATTGCTGTAGTAGCGCAGCACGCGCGCTTCCATTTCCTCGCGCGAGGCCGAGTTTTCGAAGATCGCCTGCAAGCCGGCCTGCATCGTCTCGTGATCGCGCCGCAGTAGTTCGAGAAACAATTCGCTCTTGCTGCGGAAGTTCGAATAGAACGCACCGCGCGTATAGCCCGCTGCCGCCGCAATGTCCTCGACGCTTGCCGCGACGAAGCCTTTCTTCATGAAAATCGCCTGCGCAGCGTCGAGCAGACGCTGACGCGTCTGGTCCTTGCTCTGTTCCCGTGTGAGTCGTTGCCGTTTCATGAGCGCAAGTCTAGCACCGAAAAGAATTTAAATTCATCCTCGCATTCAAATACAGGTGTGTATTAGAATGCGATTCACCATTCGAAGTCCGATGCGCATGCTGTCTGCATAAAACGACCTGCGTGTCCCCGCTGGCGGGCCCCCTGCGGCTTGCCGTGTTCGTTCGCCGTCACCAGTTGGGGTAATTGTGAAGCGTCCCGGTCCTCCCGCATCGTCAGCGATGCGCCAGCAGTCACAGCGGCTTGCCCGTTCCGCGCGTTTGCGCCGCGCAACCTTCGCGCTTGCGCTCACCGGCCTGGTCACGCTGGCCGCGTGCTCGAAAAAAGAAGCGGCCGCGCCCGTGCCGCGCCCGGTGGTCGCCGTGGCCGTGCATGCCGACGGCAAGGCCGCGCCGGCGGCGTCGTTGCCCGGCGAAGTGCAGGCGCGCTATTCGACGCCGCTGTCGTTTCGCGTCGGCGGGAAGATCATCGAGCGGCGCGTGCGCCTCGGCGACGTGGTCAAGACCGGCCAGATCGTCGCCCGGCTCGATCCAGCGGACGCGCAAAAGAGCGCGGCCAGCGCACAGGCGCAGCTCACCGCCGCGCAGCACGCTTTCACGTACGCGAAGCAGCAGCTCGAGCGCGACCAGGCGCAGGCGAAAGAAAACCTGATCGCGCCCGCGCAGCTCGAACAAACCACCAATGCCTACGCGTCCGCCGCCGCGCAGCGCGACCAGGCGGCGCAGCAGGCGGCGTTGTCGAAAGACCAGCTGCAGTACACCGCGCTCGTCGCCGATCACGCCGGCGTCATCACCGCCGAACAGGCCGACACCGGCCAGAACGTGTCCGCGGGCCAGGCCGTCTACAACCTCGCGTGGAGCGGCGACGTCGACGTGGTGTGCGACGTGCCGGAAAGCGCGCTGGCCGCGCTGGCGGTCGGGCAAACGGCCAAGGTCACGCTGGCCGCGTTGCCGGGGCGCAGCTTCACCGCGCGGGTGCGCGAACTGTCGCCCGCCGCCGATCCGCAAAGCCGCACTTATCGCGCGAGGCTCACGCTCGAGAACCCCGGCGCCGACGCGCGCCTCGGCATGACCGCCGATATCGCGATCTCCACGTCGCCGGCGAACAGCGCGGCGAATCAAGGCAGTTCCTTCGTCGTGCCGGCTACCGCGCTGTTCCACGACGGCGCCGAACCCGCGGTATGGGTCGTGCGAGCCGCGGACAACGCATTGGAACTGCGCCGCGTCACCGTCACGCGCTACAACGAGCGCACCATCGTGATCGGCGGCGGGCTCAAGGAAGGCGAACGCGTCGTGCTGCAAGGCGTGCATACGGTGAGCGCCGGCGAGAAAGTCCGGCCGATCGCGCCGCTGCATCCCGAGGACTTCGCTTCATGAGCACCACGCAAGAAGAAGGACGCTTCAATCTGTCCGCATGGGCGCTGCGCCACCAGGCGCTGGTGGTCTTCCTGATCGCGCTCTCCACCGCGTTCGGCATCCTCGCCTACACCCGGCTCGCGCAATCCGAAGACCCGCCCTTCACGTTCCGCGTGATGGTGATCCGCACCTTCTGGCCGGGCGCCACCGCGCGCCAGGTGCAGGAGCAGGTGACCGACCGCATCGGCCGCAAATTGCAGGAAACGCCCGCGATCGATTTCGTGCGCAGCTACTCGCGCCCCGGCGAATCGCTGATGTTCTTTTCGATGAAAGACTCGGCGCCGGTCAAGGACGTGCCCGAAACCTGGTATCAGGTGCGCAAGAAGGTGGGCGATATCGCGGCGACCTTGCCGCAAGGCATTCAAGGGCCGTTTTTCAACGACGAATTCGGCGACGTCTACACCAACATCTACACGCTCGAGGGCGACGGCTTTTCCGCCGCGCAACTGCACGATTACGCGGACCAGTTGCGCACCGTGCTGCTGCGCGTGCCGGGTGTCGCCAAGGTCGATTACTTCGGCGACCCGGATCAGCACATCTACATCGAAATCGCCAACACGCAACTCACGCGTCTCGGCATTTCGCCGCAGCAACTAGGCCAGGCGATCAACGCGCAAAACAGCGTCTCGCAAGCCGGCACGCTGACCACCGCCGACGACCGCGTGTTCGTGCGCCCCACCGGCCAGTTCAAGGACGTCGCCGCGCTCGCCGACACGCTGATCCGCATCAACAACCGCTCGTTCCGTCTCGGCGACATCGCCACGATCAAGCGCGGCTACGACGATCCCGTCGCCACGCAAATGCGTTCCGGCGGCAAGGCCGTGCTCGGCATCGGCGTGACGATGCAGCCGGGCGGCGACGTGATTCGCCTCGGCAAGGCGCTCGACCAGGAAACGGTCCGGCTGCGCCAACACCTGCCTGCCGGCTTGCAACTGGCCGAAGTGTCGAGCATGCCGGAGGCGGTCGCGCGCTCCGTCGACGACTTTCTCGAAGCGGTGGCCGAGGCGATCGCGATCGTGCTGGTGGTGAGCCTCATTTCATTGGGTGTGCGCACCGGCATGGTGGTCGTGATCTCGATACCGGTGGTGCTCGCCGTCACCGCGCTGTGCATGTACCTGTTCGACATCGGCCTGCACAAGGTCTCGCTCGGCACGCTGGTGCTGGCGCTGGGCCTGCTCGTCGACGACGCGATCATCGCGGTCGAAATGATGGCGGTGAAGCTCGAACAAGGCTGGAACCGCACGCGCGCGGCGGCTTACGCGTACACCAGTACCGCGTTTCCGATGCTCACCGGCACGCTTGTCACGGTGGCCGGCTTTCTGCCGATCGCATTGGCCAAGTCGAGCACCGGCGAATATACGCGCTCGATTTTCGAGGTGTCGGCGATCGCGCTGATCGCATCGTGGCTCGCGGCAGTCGTGCTGATTCCGCTGCTCGGCTATCACCTGCTGCCCGAGCGCAAGCGCCACGAACACGAAGCGGACGAGCACGACATCTACGACACGCGCTTTTATACGCGGCTGCGCGGCTGGGTCGGCTGGTGCATCGAGCGGCGCTTCATCGTGCTGACGATCACCGTCGTGCTGTTCATCGTCGCGATGGCGGGCTTCACGCTCGTGCCGCAGCAGTTCTTCCCGAGTTCGGACCGTTCCGAGTTGCTGGTGGACGTGCGCTTGCCCGAGGGCGCGTCGTTCGATGCGACGCTGCGCCAGGCCGAGCGGCTCGAAAAAACGCTCGCGGGCCGGCCGGAAATCGACCATACGGTGAACTTCGTCGGCAGCGGCGCGCCGCGTTTCTATCTGCCGCTCGATCAACAATTGCAGCAGCCGAACTTCGCGCAGTTCGTGATCACCGCGAAGTCGGTGAAGGATCGCGAGAAGCTCGCGCAGTGGCTCGAACCCGAATTGCGCGACAAATTCCCCGCGATCCGCACGCGCCTGTCGCGGCTCGAGAACGGGCCGCCGGTCGGCTATCCGGTGCAGTTCCGCGTGAGCGGCGACGACATCGCCACGGTGCGCTCGATCGCCGAGCGCGTCGCCGCGACGCTGCGCGCCAATCCCGGCACACGCGGCGTGCAGTTCGACTGGGACGAACCCGCCGAGCGCTCGGTGCGCTTCGAGGTCGATCAGAAGAAAGCGCGCGAACTCGGCGTGAGCTCGGAGGACATCTCCAGCTTCCTCGCGATGACGCTCTCCGGCTACACGGTCACGCAGTACCGTGAACGCGACAAGCTGATCAGCGTCGATCTGCGCGCACCGAAAGCCGAACGCGTCGACCCCGCGCAACTCGTCACGCTGGCGATGCCGACGCCGAACGGCCCGGTGCCGCTCGGCACGCTCGGCCATCTGCGCAACGATCTCGAATACGGCGTGATCTGGGAGCGCGACCGTCAACCGACGATCACCGTGCAGTCCGACGTCGGACCTGGCGCGCAAGGCATCGACGTCACGAACGCCGTCAACAAGGCGCTCGGCCCGATTCGCGCGACGCTGCCGGTCGGCTACCGGATCGAGGTGGGCGGCTCGGTGGAGGAAAGCGCCAAGGGCCAGACGTCGATCAACGCGCAGATGCCGATCATGATCATCGCCGTGCTCACGTTGCTGATGATCCAGTTGCAGAGTTTCTCGCGCGTGCTGATGGTGGTGCTGACCGCGCCGCTCGGTCTGATCGGCGTCGTGTTGACGCTGCTGCTGTTCGGCCAGCCGTTCGGTTTCGTCGCGACGCTCGGCGTGATCGCCATGTTCGGCATCATCATGCGCAACTCGGTGATCCTGGTCGATCAGATCGAGCAGGACATCGCCGCGGGGCATAAGCGCTTCGATGCGATCGTCGGGGCGACGGTACGGCGTTTCCGGCCGATCACGCTGACCGCGGCCGCCGCCGTGCTCGCGCTGATTCCGCTGTTGCGCTCGAACTTCTTCGGTCCGATGGCCACCGCGCTGATGGGCGGCATCACCAGCGCGACCGTCCTTACGCTGTTCTATCTGCCCGCGCTGTACGCCGCCTGGTTCCGAGTGCGCGGCGACGAACGCGAGCCGCAGGCGCCGTCCGCGTCCGATTCGGCGCATACGGGGAATTGATCATGGCTACTTTCGCAATCTCCCGATACCCGCGCATCGCCGCGCTCGCGGGCGCCGCATGCGCGCTCGCCGCCTGCTCGTTCGGACCGAGCGGCGAGCCGCCCGCGATGCCGCAACCGGCGCACTACGGCGCGCAGGCGCAGCCGACGCAAACGGCGTCCGCGCAAGGCGTCACGCAACAGTTCGTGGTCGGCGCGAAGCCGGTGCCCGAATGGTGGAAGCTGTATCGCTCGGATGCGCTGAACGCGCTGGTCGACGAAGGCTTGCGCAACAGCCCCACGCTCGCCGCCACCGACAAGAGCCTCGCCGCGGCGCGCGAGCAACTGCGCGCGCAGATCGGCAGTTCGATGCTGCCGACCATCGACGCGGGCGGTCAGGTGACCCGCAATCGCGCGCTGGCGATCCCCGAGATCGGCTCGAACACGTTTCTGTACAACATCTTCGTCGGGCAATTGCAGGCGCACTACACGCTCGATCTGTTCGGCGCGGCGCGTCTCGCCGACACCGCGCTCGCCGCGCGCGTGAACGTGCAGGCGTACCAGTTCGATGCGGCGCGCCGGGCGCTCGCCGCCAACATCGTCAGCGCCGCGATCACCAGCGCCGCGCTGCGCGCGCAGATCGACACGACCGAACGGCTCGTCACGCTCGCCAACGATCAGGCACGCGATACGCAGCGCCGCTACGTGCTGGGCGCCGTGTCCCACGCCGACCAGTTGAGCGCGCAACAGAGCGCGGCGAGTTTGTCCGCGAGCTTGCCGGGTCTGAAGCAGCAATGGCTGACCACGCGCCATGCGTTGGCGGTGCTGCTCGGCCGCACGCCGGATGCCGCGCCGGACGATCTCGATCTCGCGCAACTGAGCGTGCCCGAACAGGTGCCGGTGGTGGTGCCGTCACAGTTGTTGCGCACGCGGCCCGACATCCAGGCCGCCGACGCCGCCTTGAAGGCCGCGGCTGCCGAGGTCGGCGTGGCGACGGCGCAGATGTTCCCGAGCATTTCGCTGAGCGCATCGATGGGACAAGGCGGGTTTAGCTGGCCGGTGGCGCTGTCCGGCGCGGGAGCGATATGGAGCATCGGCGCGTCGCTGTCGCAGCCGCTGTTCCACGGCGGCGCGTTGTTTGCGCAGCGCCGCGCCGCGATGAATACCTATGACGCGACGGTCTCGCAATACAAGCAGACCGTGCTGGCCGCGTTCCAGAACGTCGCCGATACGCTCGCCGCGCTCGAGCACGACGCGCAGGCGCTGGAGGCGGCCAATAGCGCCGCGCGTTCGGCCCAGGGCGTGTTCGAGGAGACGTCGGGGCGCTATCGGCTGGGCGCGGTGCCGGTCGCGTCGACACGTTCGAGCGAGCAGCAGTTTCGTAACGCGCAACTCGATGAGATCCGCTATACGAGCGCGCGTTTGACGGATACGGCGGCCTTGTTTCAGGCGATGGGGAATCCGCCGGTCGAGGGCGGAACGGGGACTGCCGCGGCGGCATCGAATGCCGGTACAGCCACCCGCAACGCTCAGTAAACGCCCGCCTCCCCCGCCGGCCGATTCTTGAATCGCTTATGCACCCAATAATATTGGGCAGGAATCCGCCGGACCTGCGTCTCGAGAAATTCGGTGATCCGCCGTGCGTCGAGTGCGACGTCGTCCGACGGAAAATCGCTTAGCGCGTCGAAGATCGTCAGCTTGTAGCCGCGATAGTCCGGCAACACCTCCGTCACGAACGGCACCACGCGCGCATTGCTCGCACGCGCCATCCGCGAGACGGACGTCAGCGTGCAAGCCGGCACGCCGAAAAACGGCACGAACACGGAGTCGCGCAAACCGAAATCCATGTCGGCCGCCAGCATCACCGGCTTGCCCTCGCGCAACACGCGCAACGCCCGCCGCACGCTATCGCTGCGCGGAATCATCTCCGTGCCGAAGCGGGCGCGCTGGCGCTTCGCCATGGCGTCGAGCAGCAGGTTCGACATCGGCGTGTACAGCGACGCAACCGGATGCCGCGTCGAATACATCATGCAACCCGCTTCGATGCCGACGAAATGGAAACCGACGAAGATCGTCGGGTGCGCCTGCATATCGGAGAGATCGATCGCGCTTTCCACTTCGACAAGACGCGCGAGCGCGCGCGCATTGCCGAACCATTGCGGCCCGCGCTCGACATAGCTGCGGATCACATGGCAAAAGTGCGCGCGCGCAAGACGTTCGCGCGCCTCGTCGCTCATGTCGGGAAAACATAATTTCAGATTGGTATGCACGACGCGCCGGCGTGTGCTCGGAATCCGGTACAGCAACGCGCCGATACCGGTGCCGATCCGCGCGACGACGCCGTAGGGCAGAAAGGCAAAGGCGCGCAGCAGACCTGTCATCAGACCGATGAGGATTCGACTTTTCACTAGGCGGAGACCCGGTGGATGCTGGATGGCAAACAAGCCGGCCGCAGCAAATCTGCTTGTGCTAACGGACGGAGCGGCATGCGCCGCGCGTCAAAACCGGGTCTCGCGCGGCGCGTTCTGAAGATGGACGTCTCGTTCGCGGCGAGACGCAGCGGTGTTGGCGGCCAAACCGGCCAGAAATCGGTCCAGGAATGAGGCCAGGAATCGGGCGTCCCGACGGGACCCAATGGAAGCACCGCAGGCGTGATTAAAACACACCGCGCAGTGCGGGCACAAAAGCCGCTCGCCGCGCCATCATCGATGGCGTGGAAAAGCGTTGGCGAAGGACGGCGTTTTCGCAAACGCCCACCCGTTTTCCGACCAGCCTACGCGCGGGACCGTGCGGGGCCATGCGGGACCACCCGGCCCGCGCACATCCGCCACGACCTCAAGGTTTGTTCGTCTCGAACAGATCCATGATCTGCTTCTTCTCGTTCGACGAGACGTTCGGCGGCGGCACCGCCGGCGGCGTCATGCCGGCCGGTCCCACGCCGCCCAGCGCATCGCTCACGCCGGCGGTCGGATTCGCCGAATCGAGGCCGATGCTGGCGACGAAGCCGTTGCCCGGCGTCATATCCGCATAGAACAGCTCACCGTCGACGGTGGTCACGCCGGGCGGCTGCGGCGGCTCGGCTTGCGGCACGCCCCGCAGCGCGCGCTGCATGTACTCGACCCAGATCGGCAGCGCGAGTTGCGCGCCGAATTCGCGGCTGCCGAGCGTCTTCGGCTGGTCATAACCCATCCACGCCACCGCCACCAGCGATTGCTGATACCCGGCGAACCAGCCGTCCTTCGCGTCGTTGGTCGTGCCCGTCTTGCCCTGCAAGTCCGAACGATGCAGCGCGTTGGTGCCCGCGCCGGTGCCGGCGGTGGCCACCGAATGCAGCAGGCTGTTCATGATGTACGCGTTGCGCGGTTCGAGCGTGCGCGGCGCGTCGCGGCCGGCGGTCAGCGGCTGCGCTTTCGACAGCGGCTCGCCGCGCGCATCGGTCACCTCGTTGATCAGATACGGATTGATCCGGTAGCCGCCGTTCGCGAACACCGAGTACGCGCCCGCCGACTGCAACGGCGTGACGAGGCCCGCGCCGAGCGCCATCGGCAAATACGGCGGCGTCTTGTCGGCGTCGAAACCGAAACGCTGCGTGACGAAGTCTTGCGCGTACTTGGTGCCGATGAACGACAGGATGCGGATCGACACCAGGTTCTTCGACTTCTGCAACGCGAGGCGCAAGGGCATCGGGCCGTCCGGCTGATCGTCGTCCTTCGGCTCCCACGCGTCGCCGCCCGGCGTGCTCGACGGGAAGTACAACGGCGCGTCGTTGATGATCGTGGCCGGTCCCAGCCCCTTGTCGAGCGCCGCCGAATAGATGAACGGCTTGAAGCTCGAACCCGGCTGACGCCACGCCTGCGTGACGTGATTGAACTTGTTCTTGTTGAAGTCGAAGCCGCCCACCAGCGCGCGAATCGCGCCGTCCTGCGGCGTGAGCGAGACCAGCGCGCCTTCCACTTGCGGAAGCTGCGTGATCTGCCAGTTGCCTTTGTCGTCGGCAAGCACGCGCACGATCGAGCCCGGCTTGATCTTCGTGGCCGCCGCCGCGCGCGCGCTCAGCGCGCCGGCTGCGAAGCGCAGGCCGTCGCCGCTGATCGTCACCTGAGTGCCGTCCACCAGTTGCGCCTTCACCTGCTTCGGACCCGCGTCCGTCACCACAGCGGCGATGAGCTCGCCGTTGTCGGGGTGATCGGTGAGCGCGTCGTCGATCGTCTGGTCGCGGTCGTCGCCGGGCGCGGGCAGTTGCACGAAGCCTTCGGGTCCGCGATAGCCGTGGCGCCGCTCGTAATCCATCACGCCCTTGCGCACCGCGCGGTAAGCGGCGTCCTGATCGGCGGAATCGATCGTGGTGGTGACGTTCAGGCCGCGCGTATAGGTCTCGTCCTTGTACTGCGCGTACATCATCTGCCGCACCATTTCCGCGATGTACTCGGCGTGCACGCTGTATTCGTTGCCGGGGTTGCGGGTGCGAAGCTCTTCCTTCACGGCCTGGTCGTACTGCTCCCGGCTGATGTACCGCAGTTCGAGCATGCGCCGCAGAATGTATTCCTGACGGATCTTCGCGCGTTTCGGATTGACCACCGGGTTGTACGCGGACGGCGCCTTCGGCAAGCCGGCCAGCATCGCGGCCTCGGCGAGCGTGATGTCTTTCAGATCCTTGCCGAAGTACACGCGCGCGGCCGCCGCGAAACCATAGGCGCGCTCGCCCAGATAAATCTGGTTCATGTACAGCTCGAGAATCTGATCCTTCGTGAGCGCTCGCTCGATCTTGTAGGCGAGCAGCATTTCGTAGATCTTGCGCGTGTAGGTCTTCTCGCTCGACAGGAAGAAGTTGCGCGCCACCTGCATCGTGATCGTGCTCGCGCCTTGCGAGGCGCCGCCATGCGCGAGGTCGGCGAAACCGGCGCGCAGAATGCCGAGGAAGTCGACGCCGCCGTGCTCGTAGAAGCGATAGTCCTCGATCGCGAGCACCGCCTTCTTCATCTGGTCGGGAATGTCCTGGAAGCGCACGAGGCTGCGCCGTTCCTCGCCGAATTCGCCGATCAGCACGTGGTCCGCGGTGTAGACGCGCAGCGGCACTTTCGGACGATAGTCGGTCAACACGTCGAGCGACGGCAGTTGCGGACCCATCACCACCAGCGCATAGCCGACGATCAACGCGCCCACCACGGCGACGGTCGCGGCCAGACTCGCGAACCAGATCGCGATCGTCGCGCCGACGGAACGGCGGCCCGCCTCGGCGTCGCGCGAGGCGGCGTTGCGTCCTGGAGTGCGGTGGTAGGAATCCCGGTCTTCACCAGCCGGAGAGTGGGAGGAATGCGGTCGTTTGATGATTGGCATGACTGGAATAGTGGACGCATGACTGCGCGCCTGACTGCACGCGCTCCTGGCGCATGCATGGATCGTGATCGAGCGACGTGGCTAAAGGCGCATCAATGAGCACAGAGGCGCATCGAGGCCCGAACCCGGCGCGAACCGCCGCGCGGCCTGATACCCCCGGTCGGCCACACGGCGCGCCTGGGACAGTGCCCGGCGCAACGTAACAGCGCATTTTAAAGAAAGCAAGCGGAGTCGAAGCCAGATTTTTTGTAAGAATTCCCGTCGCGTGACGAGCCCTCTGTAGATTACGGCATTCATACAAATGCCTTGCGTGCCGTGTCGAAGTTATCAACAGAAAATGTTGAAAGGCCTGTGGACAAGCCCGCCCGAAACGCTACAAGCCGTTGATGTCATGGGATTTTCATGTCGCGCCCGTTACGCGTCGGTGCAACTCGTCATATGATGGACCCGGCGCATGCGAACGGCTTATGCCGAATGCACGTCTGTGCCGACCATGCCAACAAGTATGCGAGCCGACCATGAACAAGCCCAGCGAACGCATCGTCGTATTCGTCACTACCGCACAGAAACGCGCGATCAGCGCCACCGCCGCCGAACTCGGCATCAGCGTGAGCGAACTGATGCGGCGCGCGGTACTGAGCTTCGGCGCGACCAGCGAGCAGGTGAAAGCGGCCAGCATCGTCGACCGGCTCAATGCGCCACGCGCGCCGGACGCGCTCGACGCCGCGTTGCAGCGCGTCGCGCACGGCACGCGGCAAGCACGCGCGGCGCTGCCGGCGGCCTTGCAAACGCATGGCGACAGCGAAGCGGGCGCCTCGCCGGAAAACACGGCGGCAATGCAAACAGGTGCCGCGTCGACTCGCGATCCGTTGGCGGACAGCCCGTCGGCGGCGGAGCCCACACCGTTGCTGCCGGCGGACGTGTCCGCCGCGCTCGCCGCCGGCGTCGACGAGGAAGCCGCGGCAACCGCCGAAGCGGTGGCGCGTGTCGCCGCGGCAAAAGCGGCGTCCGCGAAACGCTCCGCAACACCGCAAACGCCGCAGACCGACCCGCAAACGCAGGCCCGCAGCGTGCTCAAGCGTCCACGCATCGACGGCGCTCAGAACGAGGACGATCCACTGAGCGACCCGAGTACGGAAGGCGGACGCTTCGCGTGACGCAGAGGCGCGATGCAATCGGCAAAGCCTGTTGCGCGAACATCCCGCCCCACGCATGAGGACTCGCTATGGACGCCTTGACGCCACACGTGATGCCCAGGCGAAACCTTCGCGACACCTCGACGACACGTTACCGACACACTTCTCGCGCAAGGTTTGCGCGCCCCTCTCATCGCACCCTTTAAGTCCGTTTTAAGAGACCCCGTGGTGTAATATCCGCGAGCGGCTGGATGACCGGCCGCGCGTTTTAGCGCTGCCCCGCTTCGCAAGTTCGAATCGCACCATCGAACAATTTACGGCGTCGCTATTGCAATCGGCAAGCGCGCCCCGACCTCCGGTCGGAACGCTGCGCAGCTTCACGCGCGGCGGCGTAAAGTAGCAGAGGCAAGCCGTTGAGCGCGCGGAATTATTCGGCGCTGACATCATTCTTTGGAGGTTTTCATGTCGCTTTTTGACAGCATTTCGCGCACGCTCAAAGGTCTTCTGAACGACGCGGCCGATTCCGTGCAAGACCCGTCGCGCGACTCGCGCCAGATCGTGCGCGAGCTCGACGAGAGCATCGCCAAAGCCGAGAACTCGTTGATCGAGATTCAGGCGCAAGTGGCCACGCAGCAAAGCAAGCGCGACGTTGCCGGCGACAAGGCGAAGAAGTACGAAGACGGCGCGAAGCGCGCACTGCAATCCGGCGACGAAGCGCTCGCCCGCGAAGCGCTCGGCGCGCAAGCCACGGCCGAAGCCGAACGCGATGCGCTGGCGAAGGAACTGGCCACGCTGGAGCCGTCGGTCGAGCAGTTGAAGAGCCAGATCGACGACATGCGCACCCGCCGTAACGATCTGAACGCGCGCTCGAACATTCTCCAGGCCAAGCAGCAGATCGCTCAGGCCAAGGACGTGGCGGCTACCGCGCTGGGCGGCATCGGCGGCAAGAATCTTTCCGAGGATTTTCAGAAGCTGGAAGACAAGGTCGCGTTGTCGAACGCGCGTTCCGACGCTCGCCTGAATTCGGCCGACGTGAAAAGCGGCAAGGCGCTCGACGACAAGCTCGCCGATCTGAACCGCGGTCCGTCCGTCGAGGACCGCCTCGAAGCGTTGAAGAAGCAGTTGAACACGCCGGCCCAGTAATTGCGTCGGCACTACCGTGTCGAGGTAGTCGTCAAGGAGACGGGCGCATCGCGCCCGGTCCGTCAATGAAAAAATTTCTCGCAAACGCGTTCGCCTCATTGCTGTTCGTGTCGGCCGCGGCGTTTGCCGTGCCGACGGTTCAGCAGATCGAATCCGCCATGGCGCAAGGCAACTGGCAGCAAGCCGATGCCGGCTTGAGCGAAGTGCTGCAGGCGCATCCGAACAATGCCCGCGCGCATTATCTCTACAGCCAGGTGCTCGATCGCGAAGGCCGTCATGCCGACGCGCTCGCCCAGGTCCAGCAGGCGAAAACGCTCGATCCGCAAATCCGCTTTACCGACCCGAGCCGTTTCGCGCAAACCGAAGCGCGCATTCGCAAGAATGCCGAGCGTGCCGGCGGCAATACCACCAGCCGCGCGGCGAACCCGTTCGCGCAGCAGAATGCGCCGGCCGTGCAGCAGCAGCCGGCGATGATCCCGCAAGCGCCGCAACAGCATGGTCCGGGCATCGGCATGTGGATCGGCATCGCTCTGCTGATCGGCGCAATCGCGCTGGTGCTGCGCTGGACGCTGCGGCGCGCCCGCAAACAGGACGACACGCGCGCCGACGACGATCGTCGCGTGCAACTCAAGCGCGCCACGGAAATGCTCAACACCGTGCGCTCGCTCAAGCTCGACGTGAAGCTTTCCACGGTGCAAGGTCACGAGGCGCTCGAGAAGGAAGTCGAAGCGACCGAGGATCAACTACGCGGCCTGGTCGAAACGCTGTCGAACAGCAAGAACCCGGTGCCGCCGTATCAGCTCGACGAACTCGAGCAGCGCATCGGCAGCATGCGCGCGCGTGCCGACGGCCGGCCCGATCCGTATGCCGCATCGGCATCGGCCCCGGCCGCGCAGCAGTCGCCGTATGCGCAGGAAGCCGAACGCTTCGGCAATCCGCCGCAAGCGCCGTATCCGCAGCAAGGACCGTATCAGCAACAGCCGCCGGTCGTCGTGCAGCAAGGCGGCGGCGGTTTCGGCGGCGGCATGGGCGGTCTGCTGACCGGCGTGCTGCTTGGCGAAGCGCTGAACTCCGGACGTGAGCGCGTGGTGGAACGCGAGGTGGTCGTCGACGACGAAGCGCGCCGGCGCGGCAACGACGGCGGCAATGGCGGCGGCCTCGATTTCGGCCAGGGGTCGAACGACTGGAACGATAACAGCGGCGGCGGCGTCGATCTGGGCAGCAACGACGATTCCGGCGGGTGGAACGACAACAACACCTGAGCATCGGCCATGCGGCCGTCGCGCCGACGAGGCGTTCATGAAAAACAGGCTCCTTCACGGAGCCTGTTTTTTTGCGTGAGGTTTTTATCCGCGCATCGGCGCCGCCGCCCTGCCCGGCTCTTGCTGCGCGAGCAGCACCGAGCCCGCGAACAGCCTGACAATGAAACGCTCCGCATACGCGATCAGCGCTTGCTGGCGCGCCGCATTCGCGTCGAGGTATTCCGCCGACAGGTGAAACAGTTGCAGCACGATCTGCGTGCAGACTTCGTCGACAGTCTCGCGCGCGAGCGCCGGCATCCATTCCAGTTGCACGACATCGTCCGCCATTTCCGCCGACACGTCGTGAAGGTTCGCGCGCACCGCTTCACGTAACACCGGCGACGTGCCGTGGTACTCCGCCAGCGCACTCACGAAGACCGCGCGGTTTTCCAGCGCGAACGCAAAGAACGCCGCGCATGCGCGGCGCGGCACGCTATGGGCGTCGTCGTGCGCGGCGAGCCAGCGTTCGCGCCGCAGCATGGGCCGCAAGCGGCGACTCACGGATTCGACCGCCTCGCGCGCCAGCTCGTCGAGCGTGTCGAAATGGCGATAGAACGTGTTGGGATTGAGCCCGGCCTCACGCGCCAGTTCGCGCAAGCCCAGACTCGCGAAGCTGCGGCCGCCCGCGGTCAGACGCAAGGCCGCGTCGATCAGCTTGCGCTTGCCGGCAGGCAGTTCATGGTTCTCGGACATCGCTTCAGGCGCGGATTTCATGAGCGTTCAATCAAAGGGCACGGCGCGCGTTAATACGCCGTACTCTAAACGATCTTGACGCGAAGTGTACAGTTGTCTACCCTGCGCGGTATGTCGAAGTAGACAGACTTAGACGCCTGAATTTCGCCTCGCCGGAGACCCGCCTTGACACCTGTTTCATCCGCCTCGCCGGCTTCGCCGCGCATTGCCATTGTCGGAAGCGGCTTTGCGGGCATCGGCATGGCGATCCGTTTGCTGAAGATGGGCATCACGTCGTTCACGATCTACGAGGCCGCGAGCGACATCGGCGGCACCTGGCGCGACAACACCTATCCCGGCGCGGCCTGCGATGTGCCGTCGCATCTGTATTCGTTTTCGTTCGAGCCGAATCCGGCGTGGTCGCATGCGTTCGGCGACCAGGCGGAAATTCTCGCGTACCTGAAGCACTGCGTGCGCAAGTACGGCGTCGCGCATTACGTGCGCTGCAATGCGCGAGTGGCCGCGGCGCGCTTCGATGAAGTGCGTCGGACCTGGCAAGTCGAGATCGACGCGAACGGCGCGCTCGAAAGCATCGAGGCCGATGTGGTGATCGCCGCGAGCGGCCCGCTGTCGCGCCCCGCCCTGCCGCACATCGCCGGACTCGAACGCTTCGAAGGCAAGCTGTTTCATTCGGCGCGCTGGGACCACGCGTATCCGCTCGAAGGCAAACGCGTCGCGGTGATCGGCACCGGCGCGAGCGCGATTCAGTTCGTGCCGCAAATTCAGCCGCGCGTCGCACGGCTCGAATTGTTCCAACGCACCGCGCCGTGGGTCATGCCGAAGCCCAACAAGCCGATCGGTCCGCTCGCGCAATGGCTGTTCCGGCATCTGCCGTTCACGCAGCGCTTCGTGCGCGGCGCGATCTACTGGCACCTCGAATCGCGCGCGGTCGCCTTCGTGGTCAATCCAAAGTTGATGAAGCTGCCGATGAAATTCGGCCTGAGCTATCTGGAACGACGCGTGAAGGACCCGGCGCTGCGCGCCAGGCTGACGCCGAACTACCGGCTCGGCTGCAAGCGCGTGCTGCTGTCGAGCGATTACTATCGCGCCGTTATTCAGCCGAATGTCGATGTGGTGACGACCGGCATCCGCGAAATCGTCGCGGACGGCATCGTCACGCATGACGACACGCATCATCGCGCCGATGCGATCATTTGCGGCACCGGCTTTCAGGTCAACGATGTGGGCGCACCGTTCGACGTCATCGGCATCGAGGGCGCCGACCTCGGCGCGATGTGGCTGCGCGACGGTCCCGAGGCTTACCTCGGCACCAGCATCGCAAACTTCCCGAACTTCTTCATGATCGTCGGCCCGAATACGGGGCTCGGCCATAACTCGATGATCTACATGATCGAGTCGCAAGTGCAATACATCGCCGATTGCCTGCGCGTGCTGCGCCGGCGCAAAGCCCGCACGATGAATTTGCGCCCTGACGTGCAGCGCGATTTCAATGCGCGCCTGCAACGGGAGATGCAGCACTCCGTGTGGACCAGCGGCTGCCATAGCTGGTATCAGACGAAAACCGGCAAGGTCACCGCGGTGTGGCCGGGGTTCACGTTCAGCTTCCGCAAGCGCACGCGGCGTGTGCGGCCACGCGATTATCGTTTTGCGCCTTGAATGTTGCGCGCCGGCTAGTTGCGATGCTGTCGGCCGCTGATAGCTGATCGGCCGCGCACGTCCGCCTGATCCCACGCTTTGTTGCCGAGTCCGCTTAAATCGTTTGTTCGCGCGCATGACCGCGCGAGATCTCGCACGTCCCTCGCCTGCGTTAGCCGGCCCGCTCAACCGCCCCCGAGCAGGCGCAGCAGCGCCCAGAGAAACTGGCAGAGCATCACGATCAACTGCCAGAGATGATAGAGCTGTTGCCAGCCCGACACGCGCGCGAAGGACTCGATCATGCTCGCCTGCGAAGAAAGGAAGGGAAAGAATGCGTTGCGGGTGGTTCCGCTCGACCCGCACATGATAGCGACTGCGGGATAGCCCGTATCAAGTCTTCCGAAAGCGGGCCGTAAACGCACTGAGAAGGCGCTGCATCCGCGCTGGGTGCGCACGCCAATCGACTGCGCCAACCGCGCCATCAAGGAGACGTACATGACGCGCTTCAGCTTTCGCCGGGCCGCCCGTTCGCAATCGGTCGTCGGCGATATTGCCGCGCAAGCCGGCAAACTGGGCATTGAAATCTGCGACGTATCGGGGCACGTCGAGGAAGTGGCCGCGCGCGTGCAGCACCAGGCGCAGGTGTGCCGCGCGCTGCGCGAGTCCGCTGCGCAGACGCTCGCGGGCAACCATCGCATCGCCGCGGCCGCGCGCGAAATGCGCAACGTATCCACCGAAGCCGCCACCGGCGTGCAGGAGTCGCAGCAGACGCTGGAGGCGTCGCTGGCCGACATCCACGGGCTGGTTGAAGGCGTGACGGTGATCGAAAGCCAGATCGGCGCGCTGCGCAGCGCGCTCGCGCATGTGAGCCGCGTCTCCGAGGAGATTTCGCTGATCGCGCGCCAAACTCATCTGCTGGCGCTGAACGCCGCGATCGAAGCCGCGCGCGCGGGCGAGTCCGGCAAGAGTTTCGCGGTGGTGGCCGCCGAGGTGAAGAACCTGTCGGCGAAAACCGCGCAGGCAACCGGTCAGATCGAGACGACGCTGGCGCAACTCACGCAGCAGACCGAGCAGTTGATCAGCGAAGGTTCGGTGAACACCGCGCGGGCGCACCGGGTGCGCGAAGGCACGCGCAAGATCGGCGAGGTCGTGCACGCGACGGGCGACGCCATCGCGCATCTCAACAACGAAGCCGGACAGATTGCCGCGTTGACCGGTGAGATCGAAACGCAATGCGACGGACTCGAGGCGCAGGTGCTCGAAATGGCGAGCGGCGTCGAGGATTCGAGCGAGAACTTCGTGCAGGCGAAGGACCGGCTGGGCAATCTGCTCGGCGTGTCGGAGACGTTGATCGAACTGACCGCCGCAACGGGCGTCGAGACCGCGGATACGCGTTTCATCGAAGCGGTGCAGCAGGCGGCGGCGAAGGTGAGCAAGGTGTTCGAAGCGGCTGTCGCGCGCGGCGAGATATCGATCGAGGATCTGTTCGATCAGCATTACGTGCCCATTGCGGGAAGTAATCCAGCTCAGTTCATGACGCGGTTTACCGCGTTTACCGACCGGGTTTTGCCGGCGATTCAGGAGCCCTTGCTCGAACTGGACCCACGCGTGGCGTTTTGTGCCGCTATCGACGTGCGCGGTTATCTGCCGACTCACAACCTGAAGTTTTCACAGCCACAGCGCGACGATGTGGTCTGGAATATGGCGAACTGCCGGAACCGGCGCATGTTCAATGACCGCACTGGTCTTGCTGCTGGGTCGCATACCAAGAAGTTTCTGTTGCAGACTTATCGGCGCGATATGGGGGGCGGGGAGTTTGTTTTGATGAAGGATGCTTCCGCGCCGGTTTTTGTGGGTGGGCGGCATTGGGGTGGGGTTCGGGTTGGGTATCGGGTTTGAGGTTTTTTTTTGCCTTTGCGGCGGTTGGTTGGGTTGCTTGTGGTGGTGGCTTTTCCTTGTGATCTTAGTGGTCTATTGGCGTTGCCCCTGTGCGGGGGCGGCACCTACTTTTCTTTGCCGGCCGCAAAGAAAAGTAGGCAAAAGAAAGCGGCTCACACCGCTAATTCTTAAGTGGGTCCCCTGGCTTGGAGGGGATCGTGGTGCATCTGGAATCCGTGCTCTCGCGCATTCCGCGCTGGTGACACAGCAGTCATTTTTCCGGCGGCGCTGCGCGCGCCGTCGCGGTGCTTCATTTGAACCACGGGCAGGTTTCGCGGGCAGCAGTACTTTTTCAAACCGCCTGCGCTGCATGCCAGCCGTCGCTTTACGGAACGGGCGAGTTGCTCCGTTCCTCGGTGCGCCATCAGATTACTGGCACCGTCGCGGTGCTTCATGGGAATGGCCCGCTGCGATGGACGCTCGTTGCTGCGCAAAGCCGTTTCGGTAACAACGCGACATTCCCATTTGCGTCCATCGATGCGACCGGCCGTTGGTCATATTTCGCGTAAGTGACCAAGCCGTCATTAGCTCCCCGCACTGCGTACGTCGAGAACGGGTCTGCCCCGGAAAACAATGGAAATTCTCCCGCCGTGGGAGCCGTCGGCTTCGCCTGGCCCACACGCCGAAACGGAGGGAAGAAGCACCGCGACGGCGCGCGCAGCGCCGCCGGAAAAATGACTGCTGTGTCACCAGCGCGGAATGCGCGAGAGCACCGATTCCAGATGCACCACTGCCCCCTCCAAGCCAGGGGACCCACTTAAGAATTAGCGGTGTGAGCCGCTTTCTTTTGCCTACTTTTCTTTGCGGCCGGCAAAGAAAAGTAGGTGCCGCCCCGCACAGGGGCAACGCCAATAGACCACTAAGACAACAAGGAAAGGCCACCCCCACAAGCAACCCAACCAACCGCCGCAAAGGCAAAAAAACCGGCTACCCCACTACAACCCTCTTCCTCTCCGCCCGCTGCATAAAATAATTAACCGCCACAACCCCAACAGTAACCACAGCAATAAACAAAGTAGCCAGCGCATTCATCTCAGGATTCAACCCCAGCCGAACGCGAGAAAAAACCACCAGCGGCAGCGTAGTCGACCCAGGCCCGGACAGGAATGCCGACAAAACCAGATCATCGATCGACAAGGTAAACGACAACAACCACCCCGAAACAAGCGCCTGCGAAATCAACGGCAACGTAATGGAGAAAAACACCCGCAGCGGCGTCGCCCCGAGATCCAGCGCGGCTTCTTCGAGAGAAGGATGCAACTCCCTCACACGCGACTGCACGATGATCGCCACATACGAAATACACAGCATCACATGCCCGATCCAGATCGTGAAGATGCCACGCCCCGCCGGCCACCCGAACCACTTCGCCATTTCGATGAACAGCAGCAGCAGCGAAATTCCCTGAATCACCTCGGGAATCACCAGCGGCGCATTGATCATCCCCGTGTACAGCGTAAAGCCGCGGAACCGTCCCATTCGCGCCAGCACGAAGCCCGCCCACGTGCCGATGATCACCGACGCAAACGCCGTCAGCAGCGCCACCCGCAATGACAGCCACGCCGCCGCGATCAGTTCTTCATCCTGCAGCAACGCCGCATACCAGCGCGTGGAAAAGCGCGTCCAGACCGTCACGAGTTGCGATTCGTTGAACGAATACACGATCAGACTCACGATCGGCACATACAGAAACAGAAAGCCCAGCCCCAACGCAATGAACTGCAAAACCCGGTTCGGCTTCATCAGCGCCTTTCCTCCATCGCCTTCGCCTGCGCGTACTGGAAAAACGCCATCGGCACCAATAACAGCAACACCATCGCGCACGTCACCGCGGAGGCCATCGGCCAATCGGCATTGTCGAAGAACTCATTCCACATCACGCGGCCGATCATCAGCGTATTCGCGCCGCCGAGCAATTCGGGAATCACGTACTCACCCACCGCCGGAATGAACACCAGCAGACAACCGGCGATGATGCCGTTCTTCGACAGCGGCAAGGTGATCTGCCAGAACGCTTTCCACGGCCTCGCGCCGAGGTCGTAAGCGGCTTCCAGCAAGGTCATGTCCATCTTCACCAGATGCGCGTACAGCGGCATGACGAGAAACGGCAGGTAGGAATACACCATGCCGATATACACCGCGGTATTCGTGTGATACAGCTCGATCGGCGTATGAATCACGCCGATCGACATCAGGAAGTTATTCAGTAAGCCGTTGTTCTTCAGAATGCCGATCCACGCATACACGCGAATCAGAAACGACGTCCAGAACGGCAGCATCACGGCCATCATCAGCAGATTCCGGCTCGCCGGATTCGAGCGCGCGATGTAATACGCCATCGGATAGCCGATCAGCAAACACAGCACCGTCGAAATCGCGGCGACCACCACCGAATTCACATAGGTCGCGAAATAGAGGCTATCGGTGAGCAGAAACGCGTAATGCGAGAAGTCGAGCGTGATGCGAAGCGCGCCTTCCGCGAAGTTCGTCAACTCCGTGTACGGCGGAATGCCAAGCTGCAAATCGGCGAAGCTGATCTTCACGACCAGCAGAAACGGCACCAGAAAAAACAGCAGCAGCCAGATGAACGGGCCGGCCACCACCGCGGTGCGGCCGGTCAGATTGAAGCGGCGCACCGGCCAGCTTGCGAAGGCATTGAGCGAGCGCTTCATGACGTCAGCACCACGCCGGCCGATGCGCTCCAGCGCACATACACTTCGTCGCCCCAGGTGGGCGGATCGATTTCCGTCAACGCAAGGCTCGTCACGTTCGCGATCACCGTTTTGCCGGCTTCGAGCTTCACGTGATATAGCGAATAGCCGCCCATGTAAGCGATATTCGTGACGACGCCCTTGCCCCAGTTGTACGCGCCCTCGGGCGGCTTGCGCGTGAGCGCGATGCGCTCGGGCCGCACCGAGATCGTCACCGGCATGCCGAGCGGACCGGTGATGCCGTGATTCACGTACAGCCGGCACGACAGGTCGGGCGTTTCGATGAACACGTGATCGGGCTCGTCCTCGACGGTATGGCCGTCGAACAGATTGGTCGAGCCGATGAACTCCGCCGAAAAACGGCTGTTCGGATACTCGTACACCTCATGCGGCGTGCCGAGCTGCACGATCTCGCCTTCGCTCATCACGGCGAGGCGGCTCGCCATCGTCATCGCCTCTTCCTGATCGTGCGTGACCATGATGCAGGTCACGCCCACCTTGTCGAGAATGTTGACCAGTTCGATCTGCGTGCGCTGACGGATCTGCTTGTCGAGCGCGGACATCGGCTCGTCGAGCAGCAGCAGCTTCGGCCGCTTGACGAGCGATCGAGCGAGCGCCACGCGCTGCTGTTGACCGCCGGAAAGCTGATGCGGCTTGCGCTTCGCGAAGCGGCTCATCTGCACGAGATCGAGCGCGGCCTGCACGCGATCCTTGAGCTCCGCTTTCGGCACGCCTTCCTGCTTCAGACCGAAGGCGACGTTCGTCTCCACGGTCATGTGCGGAAACAGCGCGTACGACTGGAACATCATGTTGACCGGCCGACGGTACGGCGGCAGTTGCGCGAGATCCTCGCCGTCGATCAGGATCTTGCCCGAGGTCACGCTTTCGAGGCCGGCCAGCATGCGCAGCAAGGTCGACTTGCCGCAACCGGAACTGCCGAGCAGCGCGAACAACTCGCCCTTCTTCACCGACAGGTTGACCCCCTTGACCGCCACGGTCTCGCCGAACTTCTTCACGACATCGACGATCTGGACGAAGTTATCGGCTGCGTCGCCCGTAGCGGCGTTAAGGCCCGGCGACGGCGCGGCCGACCCTGCCAGCGCGCCCGACTGGTCACTACTCATCACAATGCTTTACTCCGGCGTTTGACGAACAAAGCCCCCGGTGAACACCGAGGGCTTCATGATGATGCTTACCCGTTCATGGAAGCCGCGGGTCAGCGGCCGGACTTGAATTCAGTCCAGAGCCGCGTTTGCAGCCGCTGGACTTCCGGCGGCAGCGGCTTCAGCAGGAACAGCGTCTTGATGACGTCGGGCGGCGGATACACGGCCGGGTCGCTCGCCACGTCCTTGTCCACGTACTTGCGCGCCTCGAGGTTCGCGCTCGGGTAGTAGACGGCGTTGGTGATCGCGGCGTGAACCTGCGGCGTTTCGATGTAGTTGATCCACTCGTGCGCGGCTTCCTTGTTCTTCGCATCCTTCGGAATCGCCATCACGTCGAACCACACCGGGGCGCCGCCCTTCGGAATGTAGTACTCGATCTTGTAGGCCTTCTTCGCTTCGGCCGCGCGGTGCTTCGCGATCACCACGTCGCCCGACCAGCCGTATGCGAAGCAGACGTCGCCGCCGACCAGGTCGTTGATGTAGCCCGACGAGTTGAACTGCGTGATGTACGGACGGATCTTCTTCAGCATCGCGAGCGCGGCGCGGTAGTCGGCCGGGTTCGTGCTCATCGGATCCTTGCCGATGTAGTGCAGCGCGGCGGCGAACATCTGGTCCGGCGCGTCGAGCACGGACACGCCGCAGGCCTTCAGCTTCGAGATGTTTTCCGGCTTGAAGAGCACGTCCCAATTATCGAGCGGCACGTTCTTGCCGAGAATCTGCTGGACCTTGGTGACGTTGTAGCCGAGGCCGGTCGTGCCGTAAGCCCAGGGCACCGTGTACTTGTTGCCCGGATCGGCGCCGGCGACGAGCGCCATCAGCGAGGGGTCGAGGTACTTGAGATTCGGCAGCTTCGATTTGTCGAGCGGTGAAAAGATGCCCGCGGCGATCTGCTTGCCGGCGTAATTGCTGGTCGGCACGACGATGTCGTAGCCCGAATTGCCGGTGAGGAGCTTGGCTTGCAGCGTGTCGTCGCTGTCGTAGTTGTCGTATTTGACCTGGACGCCGCTCTGCTTGGTGAAGTTCGGAATGGTGTCCTTGGCAATGTAATCGGACCAGTTATACACGTTCAGCTGCGTATCCTTCGCAACGGCCGTCAACCACGGCGCCGCGCACAAGACCAGCGCCGCCACTTGCCCCACTACCCGTCTTTTCATTCCGTTCTCCGATCGTGGTCGGCGCGAGCCGACCGTCGCCACCCATGCCGCGGCACAGCGCACACGGCTCCCCTGAAAAATCCGAAAACTACCATCAATTATTGCGCGGTCCAAAAAAAATGCCCGCCTGTCGCGCAAACGGTACAGCGTAAGCCGCGCGCTGGAAAATTGCGCGCAATTTTAGCGGGTTATCGGCGCCTGTCCACCCGAAAAAAAGATCGACGGCGGCGGCGCGGCCTTCTCTTGCTTCGGTCGCGGCGTTCGGGGCTTGCGTCGCTCTCGTTGGAAGCGGCGGCGGAGAGACGGTTGGTGCGCCGTTTGCGCGTCGGTTGGTGCCCTGTTGCTGCGTCGGTTTGTGCGCCGTGGTGCGTCGGTTGGTGCGTCGTTCCCGCGTCGGTTCGTGCCCCGTTCCTACATCGTTCCCGCGTCGGTTCGCGCGTCGATTCCCGCGCCGTTCGTGCGCCTTTATGCGAACCGGCTAGCGTCTCGGCAAGCGCGAGCCGCCTCGCGTTCGTCGGCGCACAATAGCTGCCAGAGATCCGAACGACAACGCGCCGGCAATCCCGCGGCCGCGCCGGACCTCTCGCCGCCCCCGCGTGCCCGACCCGCCGCGGGCACGTGGCTTGCGAAGCCATGCAGTCTTTACGCTCAGGGCATCGATGAACACCAATCCATTCGCGTTGCGCCCCAATCGCCGCCCTCGTCTGCCGGATGGCGGGCCGGCACGTCCGGCGCATTGGTTTTCGTTCGTCGGCGCGGGCGCGCTGATCGCGGTCGGCTATGTCGATCCGGGCAACTGGGCGACCGCGCTCGGCGCCGGTGCGGGCTACGGCTATCGGCTGCTCGGCATGGTGCTGCTGTCGAGCCTGATGGCGATGCTGCTGCAATGGCTGTCCTCGCGCCTCGGCGTCGTGACCGGGCGCGATCTCGCGCAGGTCTGCCGCGAGCGCAACGGGCGGCGCGGCACGCTGTTCCTGTGGCTCACGAGCGAGGTCGCGATCATCGCGTGCGACGTCGCGGAGGTGGTCGGCAGCGCCGTCGCGTTGCAATTGCTGCTGGGCGTCTCGCTGACGGTCGGGATGCTGATGTCGGCGGTCTGCACGTTCGCGCTCCTCGCGCTCCAGCAGAAAGGCGGCCGCAAGCTCGAAGCGGTGATCGCGACGCTGATCGGTTTCGTCGGCCTGTGCTTCGTGGTGGAACTGGCGCTGGTCGATCCCGACTGGCACGCCGCGCTGGCCGGCACGGTGCCGAGCGCCGAGTTGCTGCGCAATGCGGGCATGGTGTGGCTGGCGGCGGGCATCGTCGGCGCGACGGTGATGCCGCACAACCTCTATCTGCACTCCGCGCTCGTCAAGCAGCACGCGCCGGGTGGCAGCGACCCCGAGATCAAGGCCGCGTTGCACGTCGTCAATATCGATACCTTCGCTTCCCTTTCGTTTGCCTTCGTGATCAACGCGGCGCTGCTGATCGTGTCGGCTGCGGTGTTCCATGCGAACGGCCATCGCGACATCACCGATCTCGCCGACGCCCACCGGCTGATCGCGCCGCTGGTCGGCACGCCCTGGGCCAGCATCCTGTTCGCGGCGGCGCTGCTTGCGTGCGGCTTGAGCGCGACCGTCACCGGCACCTTGGCCGGTCAGGCGGTGATGGAAGGCTTTCTGCGCATCCGCCTGCCGCGCTGGAAGCGCGCGCTGCTCACCCGCGCGCTGGCGATCGGACCGGCGCTCTTCGCGGTCGCGCTGTTCGGCCAGCACGGGTCGAATCAATTGCTGGTGGCAAGCCAGGTGGTGCTGAGCCTGCAGTTGCCGCTCGCGGTGGTGCCGCTGATCCGCTACACGTCGAACGCCGGGCTGATGGGCGACTGGCGCGTGCGCGGCGTGCCGCTCGTGCTGGCGTGGCTGTGCGCCACGCTGATCCTCGTGATCAACGGCACGCTGCTGTGGCAGTTGGCGTTCGGAGAATGAAGCGGGGTGATGGTGTGGGTGATGAAGCTTGGCTGGAAAGCTTGGCTTTGAAGCAGGGCTGTGAAGCCGGCTATGAAGCCGGGCCATGAAGTCGGCTGTGAAGTCGGGCTGTGAAGTCGGGTTGCGAAGCCGGGCCATGAAGCCGGCTAAGAAGTCGCGCTATGAAGTCGGGTTGTGAAGCCAAGCTACGAAGCCGCGCTATGAAACCGGCCTCTGAAGCCGCGCTACGAAGCCACGCCCCAAGGCTCGACCATCAACCAACCCACGCGACCTTTTCGCGCCCCCGGCTCCGGATGAAGTAAATTGGCGAGCATCGCCTGAGTATTTCGCCATAATCGGCGACGCCGCCCTCGGCCCGCGCCCCGCCGGCCAGGGCCTCAAGCTCGCGGCAGCGGCCGCGCATCGCGCCGCTGCTTTTTGTGCCACGTTCGCGCCCTCGCGCTTCCGCGCGTGCGTTCCGGCGTGCCGGTGCCCTGTCGCGATTCGACATCCGCCGCGCCGTTTCGCCCGCTGCTCTTGCTCCCTGGACGACAGCCCATGCGTTTCGCCGTTTCGCTCAATCGCCTCGCCCGTCTCAAGTCACCTCGAACTCGCCGTGCCAGCGCGCGCACGTCAAGCCGCACATCAAGCCGCACGTCACCCTTCGCGCCGCTGTTTCCGTTCCTCGCCATCGTCGTCATTGCCGCAACCGCGGCCACGCCGCGCGAGGCCCGGGCGACCGTCGCCATGCTGCAGCCGGCGCGCGTGGCCGCCGCCACCGAGCCGTTGCAGATCACGCTGCTCTATTCCGCCGACGACGCCAAACCCCTCACCGTCACCGTGCCGCCGACGATCCGCGTGAGACTGAACGGCGCCGAACGATCGCCGCAACCGCTCGACTTGCAGCGCGAAGCGGGCGTGCCCGACACGCTGCGCCTGCGCCCCGGCCAGTTCCGCAAGGTCCGTTTCTCCGCGCCGTGGCCCGAGTGGGCGCGCGGCGAAGTGCGGATCGATCCGGTCGGCTTCGACGCTTCGCCGGCGCTCGTCGCAATCAACCGCGGGCCGCAACAGATCGCGATCGCCCAGGCCGAACGCACGGAAAGCCAGGCGAGCACCCCGGCGCAAGCCGCGGCCACCGCGGCGGCGGTCGACGGCCCGACCGGCGACGCGATGTCGCCGCCCGGCGACTCGCTCGCCACGCCCGGACGCGGCGTGCTCGCCCACGTCTCCTACTACGACCCGATGTACATCGCCGCCGGCCACAACGGCGACACGAACGCGCGGCTGCAATTCAGCTTCAAATACCGCCTCATGATGCCCGACGACCTGCGCTCGAAAGCCTTTCTCGACAACGTCTATTTCGCCTATACGCAGACCTCGATCTGGAACCTGTCCGCCGACTCGCGGCCGTTCCGCGATACGACTTATAGTCCGCAATTCTTCTACTACGTGCCGGACACGGGCTGGCGCAGTTCGTGGTTCACGCGCATGGGGTTCGCCGCGGGGCTGAGCCACGAATCGAACGGCAAAGGCGGCGCGGACTCGCGCAGCATCAACATGCCTTTTATCCGGCCGACGTGGGAATTCGGCGATCTGACGGGCAATCACCTGAGCGTCTCGCCGAAAATCTATTACTACCTCGGCAAGAGCAGCAACCCCGACATCGCCGACTATCGCGGCTACGTCGACCTGCTGGTCAAATACGGCAGCCCGGACGGCTGGCAACTCGCGACCACGCTGCGCAAGGGCACCAGGCACTGGTACGGCAGCATCGACACGCAATTCACCTATCCGCTCGCCAAACTGCTGGGCAGCGCGTGGGGCGGCTATCTGTGGGTCGGCTATTTCAACGGTTATGGCGAGGATCTGCTGGATTACAACAACCGCCAGCACTGGATGGCGCGCATCGGCTACAGCATCGCGCGCTGAAAGCGGGGCAAGGGGCGCGCGCCGCATCGTTTAACATAGCGGAACTTCGCTTCTTCGCCCCAAGGTTTCCGATGGCTTCGAATCTCCACGACCTACCCGACAGCCCCTGCATCGGCGTCTGCTCCACGCTCTTCGACGAGGTGTGCAAAGGCTGCGGCCGCACCGCCACCGAGGTCTCCAACTGGGTGTTTCTGAGCGACGAGGAAAAGCGCGCGGTGTGGGTGCGGATCGAGCAGGACGGCACCGCCATGCGCTTTCAGAACGACAAGCTGTAGTCCCTCTCCCTCTTCCTCATCCTCGCGGCGGCGCTCAGAACCGCATGCCGACACCCAACCCCACGATCACCGGATCGATGCTCAGGCGGCCAAGCGACTGACCGCCGAGCGACGCATCCGTATGCATCCAGATCTTCTTGATGTCCGCGTTGACGAACAGCGACCTGGTCACCTGCACGTCCACGCCCGCCTGCAACGCGGGGCCGAAGCTGTGATTGGTGACCGAGATCGGCTGGCCGCCCACGTTCGCGCCGTTGTTATAGAACAGCGTGTAGTTGATGCCCGCGCCGACATAGGGGCGAATGCGCCCGGCATGGTTGAAGTGATATTGCAGCAGCAGCGTGGGCGGCAACACGTTCACGCCGCCGAGATTGCCGAGGCTCGACGTCAGTTGATGGCGCGACGTGGCGAGAATCAGCTCGACGCCGAGATAATCGCGGATCATGTAAGTCAGATCCAGTTCCGGCACGATCGCGTTGTTCACGCCCACGTTGAGCGCCGACAGCGATTGCGTGGTGTCCACGTTCGGCATGATGCTGATCGCGCGCAAACGCACCAGCACGTCGCCGGCGTGAATGCCGCTGATCGGATCGTCGCCCGCGGCCTGCGCCTGCGGCGCGAGAAGGCCCGCGCATAACAGGCTCGCCGCGATGGCGGCGGCCTTGATCCTCAGCCCGAGAACGTTTCTGTACGAGTGCTTCATGTGATTCCCCTCTTGTTGGTGTGGACATGGGGATTGTCGAAGCTCTCGTCAGCCCCTACATTGACCGGTATCAACCCAGGAAAAACGCCCAGCGCCCTGCGACCGACGGTCGCGTTGCGCCGGTCAGCAGCAGTTCGATCAGATCGTGCACGCTGCGAATGGCCGAGCCGAACGGCAAAGCCTCGCGGCCGCGGAAGAACAGGCCGTTGGCGACGTCGCCGCGCAATGCCGCGGCGAGCCGCGTGTCGATGCAGAAGTGGCCGAACTTCTCGATACCGTCGCGCCAGCCGCACACGCTCAGGCATTCGAGCGCGGTCGGACAGGCATGTTTGAGCGCGCCGACCTTCTCGCGGATCTTCGTTTCCTGGCGCAGATAGCGCACCAGCCACGGCGTTTTCACGGCACGCGCGGGCAGCCCCGTCACGCTGACGAATTCGACGATGTCCTCGGGCGCGGCTTCGGCCAGCACGCGCTTGAAGTTCGGATGCGCGTCGCCTTCCTCGGTGACGGCGAACGGCGTGCCGAGTTGCACGCCGTTCGCCCCGGCGTCGAGCAGTTCGCGCACCGCTTCATGACTATTGATGCCGCCCGCGACGATCAGCGGTACGTCGTCACGCTTCAGGCCGAGCGAGGTAAAGACCGTCTCGAGTTCCTCGAGAACGCGCGCGAAGTCAAAGCGTCGATCGTGCATGTCGGCAAGATGGGTGACGCCGAGATGGCCGCCTGCGTGCGCCGGATGTTCGATCACCACGGCGTCGGGCAAGCGGCCTTTTTTCATCCACTTCTTCAGCACGAGCGCGACGCCGCGGCTATCCGAGAGAATCGGAATCAGCGCGATGTCGTGGCCCTGGGTCATATCCGGCAAATCGAGCGGCAGACCCGCGCCCATGACGATCGCGTGCGCGCCGCTCTCGCACGCGACGCGCACGTAGTCCGCCTGCGCGCTGACTGCCTTCATCACGTTCACGGCGATCATGCCGCGGCCTTCGCTGAGTGCCTTCGCGGCATGAATCTCGCGGGCCAGCGCGGTCAGATTCGCCTGCTCCAGAGTCGCCCGGTCCGGCGACTGAGCGCAGCGTTCGAGCAAGTCGGGATGGTGATGGCGCAAGTCGATGCTGGCGATGGTGCCGAGCGCGCCCTCGCGGGCAACGCTGCCGGCAAGGCGATGGGCGGAGATACCGACGCCCATGCCGCCCTGCACGATAGGCAGTAACGAGCGGCCGCGGATGACGAGCGGTGAAAGGGAATGAGAAGTGAGCATGGCGCCCCGAGCGGTGACTATCGAAACGCAAATAATCGACCGTCGGGTGCGGCTTGCGTTGCGCTGGATCAACGAGCCTGTTCGCGACTTCAGCGCTTGTGATGCCTAGTTGACGCCGGTCATGCGGATCACAACTTGAATTGCATGGATTTGAACTCGAGGTATTCGTCGAGTCCATAGACGCCGTTCTCGCGCCCAAACCCCGACTGCTTGAAACCGCCGAACGGCGCGGCCATATTCCACGCTCCGCCGTTGATGTCGACCTGGCCTGTGCGAATGCGCCGCGCGACGCCGGCCGCGCGCTCGTCGCTGCCGGCCCATACCGCGCCGCCGAGTCCATAGGGTGAGTCATTGGCGATTCGCACGGCTTCTTCCTCGTCCTTGTACGTGAGGATCGAGAGCACCGGGCCGAAGATTTCCTCCTGCGCGATCGTCGCCTTCGGATGCACGCGGCCGAATACCGTCGGCTTCACGAAGAAGCCCCTGGATAAACCATCCGGCAGGCCCGTCCCGCCGGTCACGAGTTCAGCGCCCTCCTCGACGCCCTTCGCGATGTATTGCTGCACACGCGACTGCTGGAGCGCCGAAGCCAACGGTCCGAGCCGGGTCGTCTCGTTGCGCGGATCGCCGGCGACGTACGCCTCGGCGGCCTGCTTCGCGAGCGCGCGCGCTTCGTCGTAGCGCGCCTCGGGCACCAGCATGCGCGTGTGGGCGGAGCAGGTTTGCCCGGAGTTCAGGAAGCATGCGTCGACGGTGCCCTTCACCGCCGCCGCGAAATTCGCATCGTCGAGAATGACCGAGGCCGATTTGCCGCCGAGTTCGAGCGCGACGCGCTTGACCGTCGCCGACGCCAGCTCGGACACCCGCTTGCCGGCGCGTGTCGAGCCGGTGAACGACACCATGTCGACCGACGGATGGCTCGCGAGCACCTCGCCCACCACCGGTCCGTAACCGCTCACCAGATTGAACACGCCGGCCGGCAAGCCGGCTTCGTGGATCGCCTCGGCGAGCACGAACGCATTCAACGGCGCGACCTCCGACGGCTTCAGCACCACCGTGCAGCCCGCGGCGAGCGCCGCGGCGACCTTCAGCGTGATCTGGTTGAGCGGATAGTTCCACGGCGTGATCGCCGCCACCACGCCGACCGGCTCGCGCACCACCAGCGAATTGCCGACGCGCTCCTCGAACTGGAACTCCGCTGCGAGCTTCGCGTAGGCACCCCAGTTATAGATCGGGCTGCCCACCTGAATCGCGCGCGCGAGTTTCAACGGCATGCCGACTTCGCCGGCGATCAGCGCGGCCAGTTCGTCGGTGCGCGCCTTCAGGTTCGCTGCGATCTTGCGCAGATAGTCGCCGCGTTCGGCGGGCGGCGTCGCGGCCCAGGCGTCGAAGGCGACGCGCGCGGCGGCAATCGCGTTTTCCGCATCGGCTTCGATGCCTTCCGGGATGCGGCCCATGACCTCCTCGGTGCCCGAGTCGATCACGTCGATCGTGCCGGTGCCGCACGGCGCGATCCATTTGCCGTCGATATAGAGCTTGTCGTAGGTCTTCATGATGGTCCGTCCGTGGCTCGGGATTGATCTTTCCATTCTAGTCAGCGCCACGATGCCTGACTGTGCGCAATCTTCGGGCCATGAAAAAAGCCCGCTTCGAGGAAGCGGGCCTGGCGGTGTCACATGACGCCTGGGCGAGAGGCTCGAAAACCTTACTGCACGCCCTGGCTCAACAGGAAATCTTCATAGTTGCCGCCAAAGTCGTTCAGCGTGCCGTTGGTCTTCACTTCGATGATGCGATTCGCGAGTCCGCTCACGAACTCCCGGTCGTGGGAGACGAAAATCAGCGTGCCTTCGAACTTGTCGAGCGCGATTTGCAGCGATTCGATCGACTCCATGTCCATGTGGTTGGTCGGCTCGTCCATCAGCAGCACGTTGTGGCGGCCCAGCATCAGCTTGCCCCAGATCATGCGGCCCTTCTCGCCGCCCGACAGCACCTTCACCGACTTGCGGATATCGTCCGCATTGAACAGCAGCCGGCCGAGCGTGCCGCGCACCATCTGCTCGTCGTCGCCTTCCTTGCGGTATGTGTCGATCCAGTCCATCAGCGTGACGTCGTCGGGAAATTCCTCGTAGGTATCCTGCGGCATGTAGCCGACGTTCGCGTTCTCGGCCCACTTCACGGTGCCGTGGTCGAGTTGCAGCTTGCCGAGCAACGCGCGCAGCAGCGTGGTCTTGCCGGCGCCGTTCTCGCCGATGATCGCGATCCGCTCGCCCGGCTGCACGCTGATGCTGAAGTCGTTGAAGATGGTGCGCTCGTACTTCTTCGTGATGCGCTCGGCGACCACCGCGATGTTGTGCAGCTTCTTCTCGTACTCGAAGCGGATGAACGGGTTCTGCCGCGACGACGGCTTGAATTCCTCGATCTTGATCTTGTCGATCATCTTCAGACGGCTGGTGGCCTGGCGCGCCTTCGACTTGTTGGCCGAGAAGCGGCGCACGAAGTCCTGCAGATCGGCCACGCGTTCCTTCGCCTTCGCGTTGGCGTTCTGCTGACGCTCGCGCGCCTGCGTGCTCGCCAGCATGTAGTCGTCGTAATTGCCCGGATAGACCTTCAGCGTGCCGTAATCCATATCCGCCATGTGCGTGCAGACCTGGTTCAGGAAGTGGCGATCGTGCGAGATGATGATCATCGTCGAGTTGTACTGGTTCAGCACGTCTTCCAGCCAACGGATCGAGTTGATGTCCAGGTTGTTGGTCGGCTCATCCAGCAGCAGCACGTCCGGCTTCGAGAACAGCGCCTGCGCGAGCAGCACGCGCAGTTTCCAGCCCGGCGCCACGTTGCTCATCGGGCCGTTGTGGTCTTCGATCGCGATGCCGATGCCGAGCAGCAGTTCACCCGCGCGCGCCTCGGCCGTATAGCCGTCGTACTCGGCGAACTTCGCTTCGAGTTCGGCGGCGTGCATGTAGTCGTCGTCGGTGGCGTCGGGGTTCGCGTAGATCGCGTCGCGCTCGGTCATCGCGGCCCACATTTCGGTGTGGCCCATCATCACGACGTCGAGCACGCGCACGTCTTCATAGGCGAACTGGTCCTGGCGCAATTTACCGAGGCGCACGTTCGGCTCGAGCATCACGTTGCCCGAGCTCGGCTCCAGATCGCCACCCAGAATCTTCATGAAGGTGGATTTACCGCAGCCGTTCGCACCGATCAGGCCATAGCGGTTCCCTTCCCCGAATTTGACCGAGATGTTCTCGAAGAGGGGCTTTGGCCCGAATTGCATGGTGATATTGGCGGTAGACAGCACGGCGCGTCCCTTTGAATGTGATATCGGCGAAAAACCGCATATTTTAGCAGGTTATCGCGAATTTAACCTGCGCGCGCGGCCTGCGGCCGGCTTCAGCGCCGCGCGGCGCGGGCCGCGCGTCCACGAAGGCGTGGCGACTGGCCCGCCTGGCCTCGCGTTCGCCACCCGCCCCATTTATCGGGTACGCGACGTGCGACAACGCTCGTTCGAACGGCGAACGGTGCCGGCGGCGCGCGCGATCCGTTGCCTATACTTTTTGGACACCCACGAAGAGGAAAGGAGGAAGTTCATGTCAGACCACGTCTACAAGCAGATCGAACTCACGGGTTCGTCGACCAAATCGATCGACGACGCCATCAGCACCGCGATCGCCCGAGCGTCGAAAACCTTGCGCAATCTGCACTGGTTCGAAGTCACGGAAACGCGGGGCCAGATCGAGGACGACAAAGTCGCTTACTGGCAGGTGACCATCAAGGTCGGCTTGCGTATCGAGTAACGCGGCGTTGCGCTTGCCTGCTACGCAAAACCCGAAGCGCCGAAACGAAAAAAGCTGCGTCCGCCTTGGACGCAGCTCCTTGCACAGCGTGCTAAAAGCGCTTGCCCGCCGATCACCACGCGCTTCAGCCGCAAGCCCCGAGCTTATTTCGGCAGCGAGCCGTCCACGCCTTCCACATACCAGTTCAGACGTTGCAGTTCGGGATCGGTCAGCGTCTTGCCGGCCGGCACCTTCACCGCGCCCGCCTGATCCTTGATCGGGCCCGCGAACACGTCCCACTTGCCGCCCGCCAGTTCGTCGCGCTTCGCGGCGACCTTCTTCTGCGCGTCGGCCGGCAGCGCCGACGTGTTCAGGTCTTCGAGATCCACGGCCTTGTGCGGAATCCCCCACCATACCGGATCGTTCTTCCACTTGCCGTCCAGCACCTGCTGGATCGCCGCGTTGTAATACACGCCCCAGTGCGCGACCACCGAACCGAGGTGCGCGTCGGGGCCGAACTTCTTCATGTTCGAATCCCAGCCGAACGCGTGCACGTGCTTGGCCGATGCGGTCGCGAGCGTGGCGCTCGAATCGGTGTTTTGCAGCAGCACGTCGGCGCCCTGGCCGATCAGCGTTTCAGCGGCCTGCTTCTCCTTGCCCGGATCGAACCAGCTATTGATCCAGATGACCTTGGTATGCACCTTCGGATTCACCGAGCGCGCGCCGAGCGTGTACGCGTTGATGTTGCGGATCACCTCGGGAATCGGCACCGAGGCGACGAAGCCGAGCGTGTTGGTCTTCGTCACGTAGCCCGCGGCGACGCCGGCCAGATACGCGCCCTGATACATGCGCACGTCGTAGGTGCCGAAGTTCGGCGCCTTCTTGTAGCCGGTTGCGTGCAGGAACACGGTGTCGGGAAAATCTTTCGCGACCTTGAGTTCGAAGTCCTGGTAGCCGAAGCTCGAACCGATGATGATCTTGTTGCCCTTGTTCGCCAGATCGCGGAACACGCGCTCGGAGTCGGCCGATTCGGGCACGTTCTCGATGCGGGTGATCTTGACCTTGCCGCCGAACTTCGCTTCGGCTTCCTTCGAGCCCTGATCGTGCGCGAAGGTCCAGCCGGCATCGCCCGGATTGCCCAGGTAGACGAACGCGACGCCCGGCGGCTCCGCAGCCTGCGCGCTTTGCGCGAGCGGCGCGCTCAACGCCGCCCCCAGCGCCAGCGACGCCGCGCCCCCTGCGAAAGCGGTCAGCAGATTGCTTCTCTTCATGTTTTCTCCTGTCGTGTCTGTCGAATGTGAGTGTGTCGAATCAATGAAACGTGCGCATGGCCGCGCAATCAGCCCGCCGAGAAAAACGGCCTGCCGAGCGATGCTGGCGCATTCAGGCGAATGGTGTTCGGGTTGCGCGAAATCAGCACCAGCACGACGACCGTCGCGACGTACGGCAGCATCGCGAGGAATTGCGTCGGCACGGGCACGCCGATCGCCTGCGCGTAAAACTGCAGGCCCGTCACGGCGCCGAACAGCAGCGCGCCGATCAACAGACGACCCGGCCGCCACGTCGCGAACACCACCAGCGCGAGCGCGATCCAGCCGCGGCCCGAGGTGAGCTGTTCCTGCCACAAATGCAGATTGACGATCGAGTAATAGCCGCCCGCGAGTCCCGCCATGCCGCCGCCGAAGGCCACCGCGCCGTAGCGCACGCCGACCACCGGAAAGCCGACCGAATGCGCGACTTGCGGCGATTCGCCGACCGAGCGCAACACGAGGCCCGCGCGCGTGCGATAGAGGAACCAGCCGATCACGGCGAACATCAGGAACGCGAGATAGTCGAGCGGCGTGAGGCTGAAGAACGCGGGACCGATGACCGGAATCTTCGAGAGGCCGGGAATGGTCCATGTTCCGATCGTCTCGCGCACGGCGGCCGACGTGTACGGCTTGCCGACATAGGCGGACAGGCCGATGCCGAAGATCGTCAGCGACAAGCCGGTGGCGACCTGGTTGGCAAGCATCGTGAGCGTGAGGAACGCGAACAGCAGCGACATCGCGAGACCCGCGCCGATCGCGGCGAGCACGCCGAGCCACGGGTTGCCGGTGATCGCGGTGACCGCGTAGCCGGTCACCGCGCCCATCAGCATCATGCCTTCGACACCGAGGTTCAGAACGCCCGACTTCTCGGCGACGAGTTCGCCCGCGCCCGCGAACATCAGCGGAATCGCGGCGGTGACGGCGCTCGAGGTGAGCGCGCTGGCTTGTTGAATATCCATGAGATCCGGCGTGAAAAATCAGTGAGCCAATGAGTCAGCCGATCAGCGAGCCAATCGGCGAATGAGCGAGTGAGCCGATCAGTGAACCTGCGGCGCCAGCGAACGGCGGCGCACGCGGTAGTTCACGAACAGGTCGGCGCCCAGCAGGCAGAACAGCAGAAGCCCCTGGAACACGCCGGAGAGCGCCTGCGGCAACTGCATCGAGGTCTGCACCGCTTCGCCGCCGAGGTACAGCAGCGCCATCAGCAGGCTCGCGAGCACGATGCCGAGCGGATGCAGCCGTCCGACGAACACGACGATGATCGCGGTGAAGCCATAGCCCGGCGACCACGTGGCCTGCAACTGGCCGATCGGGCCGGAAATCTCGCCCATGCCGGCGAGGCCCGCGAGGCCGCCGCTGATGAGCAGCGACGTCCAGATGGTTTTCTTGTCGGAGAAACCGGCGTAGCGCGCGGCGAGCGGCGCGAGACCGCCGACGTTCATCCGGTAGCCCGCGAAGCTCTTGCGCATGAACAGCCACACGAGCGGAATCGCGATCAGCGTGACGAACAGCGACGCGTTCAGACGCGTGCCGCGCAGCCATTTCCAGTGCCAGTCGCCGGAAAAGGTTGGATACAGCGCGTCGCCGCTGAACATTTCGGAGAGCGGGAAATTCATGCCTTGCGGATCGCGCCACGGGCCGCTCACCAGATAGATCAGCAATTGCGTCGCCACATACGTGAGCATCAGGCTGACCAGAATCTCGTTGGTGTTGAAGCGGCTTTTCAGCAGCGCGGGAATGGCGGCCCACGCCATGCCGCCGAGCACGCCGGCCGCCATCATGGTCGGCAGAATCCACCAGCCGGTGGCCTGATCGAAATAGATCGCGACGCCGCTCGCGGCGATGCCGCCCAGCAGCATCTGCCCTTCCGCGCCGATGTTCCAGACGTTGGCGCGATAGCCGATCGCGAGGCCGAGGCCGATCAGGCACAGCGGCGACGCTTTCAGCAGCAGTTCGGACCAGCCGTTCACGCTGGCAAGCGGCTCGATGAAAAACGCGTGCATTGCCTGCAGCGGATCACGGCCGACGAGGCCGAAGATCAGAAAGCCGATCGCGAGCGTGAGCAACGCGGCGATCAGCGGCACGGCAAGCTGCATCGCGCGCGAGGGCGTGGTGCGTGCTTCGAGTCGATACGGAAGAATCATGGGTAGCGTGTCGTTATGTTGGGGTTCTGGCGCTGCCGATCCGCTTCAGGCGTGCGCCGGCTGTTCCGCCGAAGGCGCCGCGCCCTCGCGGTCGCCGAACAGGCCCGCCATCCAGCGGCCGATTTCCTCGGCGTTGGTCGCGCCGGTGGCGCGCACCGGCGAGAGCTTGCCGCGCGCGAGCACCGCGATGCGGTCGCAGATGTCGAACAGTTCCTCCAGTTCCTCGGAGATCACCAGGATCGCCACGCCACGCGCCGACAAATCCAGCAACTGCTGACGAATGAACGCCGCCGCGCCGACGTCGACGCCCCAGGTCGGCTGCGCGACCACCAGCACCTTGGGAGACTGCAATATCTCGCGGCCCATGATGTATTTCTGCAGATTGCCGCCGGAGAGACTTTGCGCCAACGCTTCCGAACCGCCGCAGCGCACGTCGAAGGCTTGGATGCAGCGCCTCGCGAACGCGCGCATCGCGCCCGCCTTGATCCAGCCGGAGTTCACCATCTGCTGCCGATGCGCGGTGAGCAGCGCGTTCTCCGACAGCGTCATCGCCGGCACCGCGCCGCGGCCCAGCCGCTCTTCCGGCACGAAGCCGAAGCCGAGCGCGCGCCGCGCGCCCGCGCCGAGCCGCCCCGCCGCCTTGCCGCAAATCGTGACCGCATCGGCGCGCACACCGCGCTTTTCGCCCGAGAGCGCCGACAGCAATTCGGCCTGCCCGTTGCCCGACACGCCCGCGATGCCGAATATCTCGCCGGCATGCACGCCGAACGACACGTTCTCGAGCGAGGTGCCGAACGGATCGTCGCTTGTCACCGACAACCGTTGCACGTCGAGCAGCACCGCGCCCGGCTTGTGCTCACGACGCGTGTAATCCGGCAGCGAATGACCGACCATCAACTGCGCGAGCGACGCATGCGTTTCCTCTTTCGGCTTCACGTGACCGGTCACGCGGCCGCCGCGCATCACGGTGGCGGTGTCGCACAGTTCCTGGATTTCGTCGAGCTTATGGCTGATGTAGAGAATGCTGCAGCCTTCGGCGGCGAGACGCCGCAGCGTCTCGAACAGCTTGCGCACCGCTTGCGGCGTGAGCACCGAAGTCGGTTCGTCCATGATCAGCAGGCGCGGGTTCTGCAACAGACAGCGCACGATCTCCACGCGTTGCCGCTCGCCCACCGTCAGGCTATGCACGTGACGCTGCGGGTCGATGTCGAGGCCGTAATCGGCGGAGACTTCGCGGATGCGTTTGGACAGCGTCTTCAGGTCGAAGGGCTCGTCGAGCGCGAGCGCGATGTTTTCGCCGACCGTGAGCGTCTCGAACAGCGAAAAGTGCTGGAACACCATGCCGATGCCGAGCTTGCGCGCGGCCGCCGGGCTCGCGATCTCGACCGCCTCGCCTTCCCAGCGAATCTCGCCGGCGTCGGGCCGCACCGCGCCGTAGATGATCTTCATCAGCGTGCTCTTGCCGGCGCCGTTTTCGCCGAGCACCGCATGGATTTCACCCGGCGCGACGATCAACGTGACATCGTCGTTGGCGCGCACGGCCGGGTACTGTTTGGTGATGCCCTCGAGCACCAGCCGGGGGGCCGCCTGTTCCGGCGTCGTTGCCGGCTGCGCGGCGGCGCCGTCGCTATAAGAAGAGTCGCTCATGTGTTTCCGTAGTACGTCGGTGACTGCCGGTTACAACGCGTCCGCCCGCCTTGCCGGCAGACGATCCGTCACCACAACCGGATGACGATACCTAATTCGACCCACTCAGTCGAGCCTTCAAAATTCCCGCAAACCCGCGCCACTGCTTGCTTTGCGGGTATGCCACCCTTGACGCGGTTTTTCGTCCATATTAAAACGCATATACCCACACGCCCATTCGATCAGCCAGAACATATATTTCGGAGAAGTCATGAGCCAGCAACGCGAGGCGATCGATACCTATCTACTACGCGTCTTGCACACCCTCTTGATGGAGCGCAGCGTGACACGCGCCGCCGTCAAGCTGAATCAATCGCAACCCGCCATCAGCGCCGCGCTGCGCCGTTTGCGCGACATCACCGGCGACCCGCTGCTGGTGCGCGGCAAATCCGGCATGGTGCCGACCGAATACGGCCTGCGCCTGCTCGAACCGGTGCAGAACGCGCTGCGCGAAATCGAGCGCATCAAGTTCCAGCAGCACAACTTCGATCCGGCGACCTCGATCCGCTGCTATCGCATCGGCTGCCCGGACTACCTGAACGTGCTGTTCGTGCCGACGGTGGTCGAACGTTTTCGCCAGGCCGCGCCGAACGCGACGCTCGAATTCCATTCGCTCGGCCCCGCCTTCGACTATGAACTCGCGCTCGAGGACGGCAAGCTCGACATCGTGGTCGGCAACTGGCCCGAGCCGCCGGAGCAATTGCATCTGTCGAATCTGTTCGTCGATCAGATCGTCTGCCTGATGAGCAACGCGCATCCGTTCGCCAAACGCGGCGGGCTCACGCTCGACCAGTACCTCAATGCACCGCATCTCGCGCCGACTCCGTATTCGGTGGGCCAGCGCGGCGCGATCGACGTGCATCTCGCGCGTGAGCGCCTGAAGCGTCACGTGGTCGTCACGTTGCCGTACTTCAACCTGGCGCCGTATGTGCTCATCAAGTCCGATCTGATCTTCACGACAACGCGCCTCTTTGCCGACTACTACGCGAAGTTCCTGCCGCTCACCGTGGTGCCCGCCCCGCTCGATTTCCCGCCGATGCAGTACTACCAGTTGTGGCACGAACGCGTGCACTACTCCGACGAAGTACGCTGGCTGCGCGGTCTGGTCGCCGAGGCGACCCGGACGTTGATCGACAAGCCCTGAAACCCTGGCGCTCCGCTATCGGCATCCAGGCTGCATGCATGTCGATAGCATCGCTTGCCGTTCTTGCGGTTTTACGCCGCCGCCTCGTAAAGCGTCCGCGCCAAGCGGTTGTGCCGCTCGATGACCGGTCCGAGTTCCAGCGTCGTCAACCGTCCGTCCTTCACGACTACCCTGCCCCCGATCACGCTGTAGCTCACCTGCGACGGCGCGCAGAACACCAGCGCCGCGACCGGATCGTGCAACGCGCCCGCGAAGAGCGGCTGACGCAGATCGAACGACACGAAGTCCGCCGCCATGCCCGGCGCCAAGGCGCCGATGTCGTCGCGACCGAGCACCTGCGCGCCGCCGAGCGTCGCGATTTCCAGGGCTTCGCGCGCGGTCATCGCATCCGGGCCGAAACCGACTCGCTGCAACAGCAGCGCCTGACGCACTTCCGCGATCATCTGCGCGCCGTCGTTCGATGCCGAACCGTCGACGCCCAATCCCACCGGCACGCCGGCAAGACGCATCCGCTTGACCGGCGCGATGCCCGACGCGAGCCGCATGTTCGAGCACGGACAGTGCGCGACGCCCGTGCCGGTCCGCGCGAACAGTTCGATGCCGGCTTCGTCGAGTTGCACGCAGTGCGCATGCCAAACGTCATGGCCGACCCAGCCGAGGTCTTCCGCATATTCGGCCGGCGTCATGCCGAACTTCTCGCGGCTGTACGCGACATCGTTGACGTTTTCCGCGAGATGCGTGTGCAGCGACACGCCGTATTGCCTTGCCATGACCGCCGATTCGCGCATCAGATCGCGGCTCACCGAAAACGGCGAGCATGGCGCGACCACGATACGCAGCATCGCGTAACGCCCTTCGTCGTGATACGTCTCGATCAGTCGCTGCGTGTCCCGCAAGATGTCCGCTTCACGTTCCACCACCGAATCCGGCGGCAAGCCGCCGTCTTTGCGGCCCACGCTCATGCTGCCGCGGGCCGCATGAAAACGCATGCCGATCCGGCGCGCGGCCGCGATGCTATCGTCGAGCCGGCTGCCGTTCGGGTAGATATACAAATGATCGCTCGAGGTCGTGCAGCCGGAGAGCAACAGCTCGGCCATCGCGGTCAACGTCGAGACTTCGATCATTTCCGGCGTGAGGTTTGCCCACACCTTGTAGAGACTCGTCAGCCAGCCGAACAGCTCGGCGTTCTGCGCGGCGGGCAGCGCGCGCGTCAGGCTCTGATACATGTGGTGATGCGTGTTGACGAGCCCCGGAATCACCAGTTGACCGCGCATGTCCAGCACCTCGTCGGCGCTTGGCGGCAACTCCGCCGTCGGGCCGACCGCGACGATGCGGTTGTCCTCGATATACAGGCCGCCGTCGCGCAGTTCGCGCCTCGCGCCGTCCATCGTGACCAGTACGTCCGCGTGCTTCACCAGCATCGTTCTTTTCGGCTCGTTGACCGCTTGCTCCATCGTCATTCGTTTCTCCGCTTCATGCTTGCCGTGCAAAGCCGTTCGAACGCGATGCGATGGCACGCTCGCCGTGCCGCCGCGTTCCGTCGAACGCCGTTGGCCCGGTTACCCAGCGTGTTTGCGCCGTCTTCGGGTGGCGCCGCGCGTGAGTCAGGTTAGGCTAAGGTTCGACTCGCGTTTGCTGCGGCGCACAGCCGTAACCTTCGACGGCCAAAATAACGCTGACAACTCGCGCCGGTGCCATACCCAACTTCACGCCGGCGATATAGTGGGTCTTTTTTGACCCCGCTACGATCGAATCCACTGCACGGGTCGAACGAAACGGCTCGTGGCGGCTTTCAGCGGAGTGTCCGTCATGCGCCAGCTATTATCTTTCCTATCTCGCGCGCACCGACACGAACAAGCTTTTTACAATGGATGCCACGGCGCTCGCTTCATTTCGCCGACGGGTATGTAGCCACTGACGTGGAGCCTCGATCCGCCGCAAACGTATCTGGATCGGGCCGCCGCCGAAACCTCGCATTCACATAAGGAAAATTGCGAATGGGAAAGCTCACCACCCATGTGCTCGACACCGCGAACGGCCGTCCCGGCGCGGGCATCAAGGTCGAACTCTTCGCGCTCTCGGGCGACACGCGCCGCGCGCTCAAATCCACCCTCACCAATAGCGACGGCCGCTGCGATCAGCCGCTGCTCGAAGGCGACGCACTGGTCGCGGGCGAATACGAACTCGTATTCGGCGCCGGCGATTACTTCGCGTCGATCGGCACGAAGGTGCCGGAGCCGCGTTTCGTCGACCGTGTGGTGCTGCGTTTCGGCGTGGCCGACCCCGCCGCGCACTATCACGTGCCGCTGCTAGTGTCGCCGTGGTCGTACAGCACGTATCGAGGCAGTTGAGGAAACACGCCATGGGGACGTGCGATCCGCGTGCCCAGAACAACGGCGCCGTGCGAACTGAGCGCACCGCGTCTTTCACCCCGCATTCCGCGCGATCACGCGTTGCATGCCGATTACCCGCGCTCGGCGGATCCCTGAAAAGGCAATCAAGGCACTCGCGGCGTCGCGCGTAAAACGAATCAGAAGTGGAGGAGTTTCATGGAAGGCTTTATCACCGACTGGCTGAATCTGGCGATTCGCTGGTTTCACGTCGTCGCCGCGATCGCATGGATCGGCGAGTCGTTCTATTTCGTCGCGCTCGACAACAGCCTCAAACCGCCGCGGGACCCGAACCAGCGCAAACGCGGCGTGTTCGGCGAACTGTGGCACGTGCACGGCGGCGGCTTCTACAACATGCAGAAGTACACCGTCGCACCGCCGGAAATGCCGGAAGATTTGCACTGGTCGAAGTGGCCCTCGTACACCACGTGGCTGTCGGGCTTTGCACTCTTTACCGTGCTGTATCTGTTCTCACCCACGACTTATCTGATCGACAAGAACGTGCTCGACATGGGTCCGGTGGTCGCGGTGGCCTCGGCGCTCGGCTTTCTCGCCGCGGGCTGGATCGTCTACGACTCGCTGTGCCGCATTCTCGGCAACCGGGATACGGTGCTCGGCATCTGCGTCGGCGCTTATGTGCTGATCGCGACGTGGCTCGCGTGCCATATCTTCGCGGGCCGCGCGGCTTACCTCATCATGGGCGCGATGCTGGCGACGATCATGTCGGCGAATGTGTTCTTCGTGATCATTCCGGGCCAGCGCAAGATGGTCGACGCAATGCTCAAGGGCGATACGCCGAATCCGGTCTACGGCAAGCGCGGCAAGCAGCGCTCGGTGCACAACACGTATTTCACGCTGCCGGTGGTGTTCGCGATGCTGTCGAATCACTACGCGATGACCTACACGCATCCGTACAACTGGGCGGTGCTCGTCATCATCATGCTGGCCGGCGCGCTGATCCGCCAGTTCTTCGTGATGCGTCACCGCGGCCAGGTGCTGTGGTATCTGCCGATAGTCGGCGTCGTGCTGATGTTCGGCGCGCTGTTCTGGACCATGCCCAAGCCGATGGTGCCGCAAGCGCAGGCCGCGAACGCGCCGGCGGTCAAGGTGGCCGACATCGCGCCGGTGCTGCAACAGCGCTGCGCCGCCTGCCACTCGGCGCATCCGACGATGATGGGCAGCGCGCCGGCCGGCGTGCTGCTCGATACGCCGGATGAAATCTCGCAGAACGCGCAGCGGATCTATCAGCAGGCGGTGACGTTGAAAGCGATGCCGCTCGGCAACGTCACGCACATGACCGACGACGAGCGCATGAAGATCGCCGCGTGGTTCGAAGGCGGTGCGGTGAAGTAGTCGAATGGCCGGGCGGGAGGCCCGGTTTCGGTGAGGTATGAGGCGGGTTTTTCGCGCGAGCGGGGAACCCGTTTTTATTTTGGGATTTGCGCAGCGACATTGCGTATAAATGTAGCCTTTGGGACACAAAAATCGAATTTCTCCGCTGGTTTGTAGCCCTTGAGATACAAATCCTCGACCACGATTTGTCGCTCACGGGCTACAATAAAGATGAAATGATGAAAATTGAGGCCTTGGGGCTACAAATGACCAATCTCGCTGACGTCTCCGATATGCTGCGCGCCATACGGCGCGAAACCAGGCTCTCGCAAGAAGAACTGGCGCGCCGGGCCGGTGTTGCTCGCACTACGGTCGCACGCATGGAAACGCTCGCTAAAAACGACATGAGCGTGTCCGTCCTCGTACGCCTGCTCGAAGCGGCGGGCTACGATCTCAAGGTCGTGGCGCATGGGCACGCACGCACGCTCGAAGACATCCTCGCCGAGCAACGCATGCCGGATCAGAATTCATGAGGCTCGACGTCCAGGTGCTGGGCAAGAACGTCGCCACGCTGTTTCGCGAGCGTGACGACTATGTCCTCAAATACAACCGCGACGCGACGGCCGCCGACTTCGTCAGCCTGACCATGCCGGTGCGTGAAGAAGCGTGGCGCTGGCCGCGCGACCTGCATCCGTTTTTCCGGCAGAACCTGCCGGAAGGTTATCTGCTGAACCTGATTCGCGAACAATTCGGGCCCTTGCTCGACGGCACCGATCTCTCGCTGCTGGCCGTGGTGGGCGCGATGGGGATCGGACGCGTCACCGTCACACCCGAGGGCATGCCGCCAGGCACCGACCTGCAAGCGCTGGACGTGCGGGATATTCTGCACGGCGACAACACGGCCGAGCATTTCGCCGCATTGGTGCGCGACTACGCGCGCGCCGCCATTTCCGGCGCGGTGCCGAAGTTCATCGCGCCGCAAGCCCAGGCCCCCGGCACCTCCACGCCAATGCCGGTGACACTGGGCAAACCGACGATTCGCACGAGCCGCCATATCGTCAAAGGCTCCGACGACAACACGCCGTTTCTCGGCTTCAACGAGTTCCATTCGATGCGCGTACTCGAACGGCTCGGTGTGGCGCCGGTCGCGCGTACGCAGATGTCGGACGATGGCCGGGCGCTGATCGTCGAACGTTTCGACGTGGATGCGCACGGATTGCCGGCGTATGGTGTCGAGGACCTGTGCGGCCTGTTGGGCTTACCGCCGCATGAGAAATACAACTCCACCAGCGAAAAGATGCTCAATGCCGCGAAGGCCTATCTGCTCGATCGCGACAGCATGCGGCAGCAACTCGAACGGCTCGGCTGGCATCTGCTGACCAACTATGTCGTGCGCAACGCCGACTGTCATACGAAGAACATCGCGCTGCTCTACACGTCGGTGGACGACGTCACGTTCACGCCCGTCTACGACATCGTCACGACTCAGGCTTATCCGCGTTTCGCCGCCAACCCGCCGGGGCTTCCGATCGACGGCCGCAAAAGCTGGGCGGCCGGCAAAACACTGGAGCGTTTTTTCAACACCCGCATGGGGATTCCGCCGCGGCAATATGCGCAGATGGTCGAAGCATTGTGCGATTCGGCCGTCGCAGTCGGTCACGAGTTGATCGAAGCGGCACGCAACGAGCCGCCATGGCGCAACGTCGCCAAGCAGATGCTGCACGCATGGGACGACGGGATGACCTCATTGCGATCACCGAAAAAAAGCCTTCAGTTCAAGGGACTCAAACCGGCGATCGAAGCCGCCGGCTTTTCCGCACCTGAGCCGGCGGAACGCGCGCGTGAAGTAATCGGGCGGTCACCGCTACTCGCCAAGCGTGGCTGAACACGCCGATCCCGTCCACCACCCCCGCTCACAAAAGCGAAAGCCCACGGCCTGCGCCGTGGGCTTTCGCATCAGCATTGACAACCCGCTCATTGCGCCGAAGCAATGCGCTTCAAACAGTCACCGCGCTCAACGCATCCTCGGTGAGCCACAGCGATTCAGCCAGATCCTGCTCATTCAGATTGAGCCCCTCGCCGCCGCGATCCACGACGATGAAGTCGCTCACCTCGCCCAGCGCGATCAGCGGATGATGCCAAACGCCCTTCGCATAATTGACGCCCTGCCAGCCGCTCGTCACGAATGCGCGAATCCGCTGCGCGTCGAGTTCACCCGCCGGCGCCACCACCACGAGATACGGCTTGTCGTTCAGCGGCACGAACGCCTGGCTGCCTAGCGGATGACGCTCCAGCATCGTCACCTCGAACGGCAACGTGCGCGGCTGTCCGCGAAACAGGTTCACCAGCGTGCGGCCGTTCTCGTCGGTGACGTCCACTTTCGCGAGATCGTGATAGCGGATCGTCGTGCCGAGATTGATCGGAATCTGCTTCGCGCCTTCGAGTTCGATGACGTCGCCGAATGCGGCGAACGCTTTCTTGGTCAACGGTTCGATCGCCAGCGTTTTCATCATGCGAGCGTGCCCCACAGACGCAGACGCGACACGCCGCCATCCGGAATGATGTTAAAGCGCACATGCGTGACAGGACCGAGCGCGGCGATTTCGCTTTCGAAGTCATGCTGTTTGTCCATCTCCAGCTTCTGTTCGCCGAGCAGCACCGGCCAGAACATCGCTTGCGTGACGAGCGAGCTGTCCGTGCCGCCCGTCACGTACGCGGCCTGAATCGAGCAGCGGTCGGGATAGTTACCCTTGAAGTGGGCCGTATCCACTTCGATTTTCCTGATCACGCCCGGCTGCGCCAGCGCGACGATCGCCCAGTCGTTGCCCGGTTCGCGGCGGCGGCGCGTTTCCCAGCCGTCGCCCATGTTCACGCCACGGCCCGGCATCAGAATCGTCGAGGCCGCGCCGAAATGCTGGTTGTTCGCCGCGACCAGATACGCGCCGTTTTCCATCGCGGCCAGATCGAACTGCTCGGTGCGGCTCGCGCCCGCCCAGTCGACTTGCGGCTGACCGTACACGCGCAGACGCGCGATGCCGCCGTCCGGATAGATGTTCACGCGCAAATGCGTGTACGCATTCGGGTCGCTGACTTCGTGATAGTGGTGGTTGTTGCCTTGCAAGGTGGTGGACGGAACGATTTCGGTCCATTGCGTCGACTGGTTCGGCACGCCGTCCGTCACGCGCGCGGCTTCCACGGAAGCCGCAGGCGGAAAGTTGCCCGTGAAGTGGCTGGTATCGAGGTCGAGCCCCTTGATCACGCCAGCGCGCGCGAGCTTCACGATGCACCAGTCGTAGCCGGTGGCGCGCTTGCGGCGCGTTTCCCAACCGTCCATCCACTTGCCGTTGTCGTCGTACTTGCCCGGAATGAAGACGGCCGGCTCGGGATTCAGCATGCGTTCCTTCGGTGCGAAGAATTCGTCGCTGGCCTCGAGCGCCTGCGCGCCCAGACGCGGGTCCGCCAGGTTCACATAGCGGCGCGTGAATTCCGGTGCGTTGGGGTCGAGAATCGGGAGTGCCATCTTTATCTTCCTTGGTGTTGGTTGATGCCGGGAAAACGTTTCGGTTCGAGGATCGCGACGCGCGCTTAACGATCTACGCGTCGATCAGATCGTCGAGCCGCAAACGTGCGATGCGGTAGATCTGATCGAGGCTCGCGCGCAGTTCGTCGGCGCGGCTGTTGTTCACGCGCGCCTCGAAGTTCGCGATGATGCCGTGGCGGTCATAGCCGCGCACCGCGAGAATGAACGGAAAACCGAACTTCTCGCGATACGCGCGATTGAGCGCGACCAGCTTGTCGAATTCCTCCTGGGTGCATTGAGCGAGACCCGCGCCGCTTTGTTCGCGCGTGGACTCGGCCGTCAGTTCGCCGCGCACCGCCGCTTTCCCCGCGAGTTCCGGGTGAGCGTTGATCAACGCGAGCTGCTTCTCCTCGCCGGCCGTTTCGACGATCTGCGACATCTTCCGATGCAATTCGTCGATGCTGCTGAACGGCCGCTGCCGCGCGGCGATTTCCGCGACCCACGGCGAGTGCTCGAAAATGCCCGACAGCGCCGCAACGAACGCGTCGGCCGGAATGCGGTTGAGTTGCGCCAGGGTGTAGTGCATCGCCTTCATGCCGCCGCTCCGCGGCCGCCCGGTTGATAAGGATGATGGTCGCGCCAGTGCCGCGCGATATCGACGCGCCGCGTCACCCAGACGCGATCGTGCTGTTCGAGATGATCGAGAAAACGTTGCAGCGCGCGAAAGCGCCCAGGGCGGCCGAGCAGGCGGCAGTGCATGCCGATCGACAGCATCTTCGGCGCTTCGTCGCCTTCTTCGTACAGCACGTCGAATGCGTCACGCAGATACGTGAAGAAATGGTCCGCGGTGTTGAAGCCTTGCGGGCTGGCGAAGCGCATGTCGTTGGTGTCGAGCGTATACGGCACGATCAGTTGCGGCACCTTCGCGCCGCCCGTTACGTCGACCTCCATCCAGAACGGCAGATCGTCGCCGTAGTAATCGGAGTCGTACAGGAAGCCGCCATATTCCGCCACCAGACGATGCGTGTTGGGACTGTCGCGCCCGGTGTACCAGCCGAGCGGCCGCTCGCCGGTCGCGCGCTCGATCGCTTGCATGCCGAGACGCATATGCTCGGCCTCCTTCTCCGGCGACATGTCCTGATAGTGAATCCAGCGATAACCGTGGCAGGCGATCTCGTGACCGAGTTCGACGAAGGCGCGCGCCACGTCGGGATTGCGTTCGATCGCCATGCCGACGCCGAACACCGTGAGCGGCAAGCCACGCTTTTCGAATTCGCGCAGGATGCGCCACACGCCGGCGCGCGAGCCGTATTCGTAGATCGACTCCATGCTCATGTGACGAGCCGGAAAAGACGCCGCGCCGACGATCTCCGACAGGAACTGCTCCGAGCCCGGATCGCCGTGCAGCACGCAGTTTTCACCGCCCTCTTCGTAGTTCAGGACGAATTGCACCGCGACGCGTGCTTGCCCCGGCCAGTTCGCCTGCACCGGGTGGCGGCCGTAGCCGATCAGATCGCGTGGGTAGTTCGGGTCGAGTGGCATGGTTTGACGAATGCGTGGTGACGGTACATGAAAGTCGCGCTGGATTATCGCGTGAGCTAGCGTGCGGCGAGCAGGCGGCTGACGCTGGCGCGGCGCGCAAATACCGCTGGAAAACAGCGGCAAAAGTATTTCGCGCACCCGCGACGAGTGGAACCAGTGTAGCGAAAACGCTCCGACGCGCCCATACAGCCCGGCAGATAGTGCGTGTCAGACTGAATGTATGTGCTCGCCCGGTTCGCCCGTGTTTACCCGCAGCAAACCGGCGGTCTCCGCACTGTCTTGCGCATCGACCAGAGAGACTCCGGCAGGACCACCCGCCGGTTGCGCGTTCACGTCGTCCCCGCTGGGGCTGAACGACGCCAGCGCGCCGTCGTAGCGCTTGGCCAGCGGCCGCGCATAGTCGCCGCGCTTGGCCGTCGACAGACGCAGCGCGATCAGCGCTTCGGTCCATTTGACCGCGGCCGTCACGCCCTCGATCACCGGCGCGCCCAACGCATCCTCGATTTCCGCGCACAGTTCGGCCATGCCCGCGCAACCGAGCACGATCGCGTCGGACCCGTCTTCGGCAAGCGCGCGCCGGCATTCGTCGAGGATGATGCGGCGCGCCGCCGAGCCGGGCTTGTCGAGATCGAGCACGGCCACGTCGGTCGCGCGCACGTTGCGGCAAAAACGCTTCATGCCGTAGCGTTCGGCGAGATGCCACGCCATGCCGCAGGTGCGCGCAAGGGTGGTCACGACGGAAAAACCCGGCGCCAGCACGCTTGCCGCGTGCATCGCCGCCTCGGCGATGCCGATCACCGGACCGCGCGCCAACTCGCGCGCCGCGTACAAGCCGGGGTCGCCGAAGCACGCGATCACGTAACCGTCGCAGCCCTCGCGCTCGCCGGCCATGACCTCGGCGAGCAAGCCGGGCGTGGCGAGCGCTTCGTCGTAATAGCCTTCGATCGACGGCGGCCCCATCGTCGGATTCACGGCGATCACTTCGGTGCCGGGCGCCGCGACGTCACGCGCGCAGCGGCCCATTGCATCCGTCATGCGTTGGGTCGTGTTCGGGTTGATCAGTTTGATGCGCATAGCGACTCCTGTTGCGTCTGCACGCACTCAGCGTGCGAGCAAGCGATAGAACAGCGCGCCCAACCCCGCGCCGATGAACCACGAAAAATTCGCCATGCCGTCGAGCGCCGGCACCATCACGCAGATCACGGCGATGAGCGCGGCGGGCAGCAACGCGGCCACCGCCCGGTAGTTGACGCCGTTGCGATACCAGTACGAGCCCGTGGGCGCCACGGTGTACAGATCGTCGAGCACGATCTTCTGACGCTTCACGAGATAGTAGTCGACGATCAAGACGCCGTATAACGGGCCGATGAAGCTGCCGAGCACGTCGAGCGTGTAATGAATCACGGCCGGGTTGTTGAAGAGATTCCACGGCGTGATGAAGATCGACGCCACCGCCGCGAGCATGCCGCCCGCGCGCCAGCTAATCAGACGCGGCGCGACATTCGAGAAGTCGAAAGCCGGCGAGACGAAATTGGCGACGATGTTGATGCCGATGGTTGCAATCGTGAACGTCAAGGCGCCGAGAATCACCGCGGTCGGATAGTCGATGCGGCCCACCGTTTCGACGGGGTCCGTGATCAGTTCGCCGAACACCGGCAGCGTGGCCGCGGTCGTGATCACCGTCACCAGCGAGAAGGCGAGAAAGTTGACCGGCAGTCCCCAGAAGTTGCCGCGCTGCACGCTGCGAAAGCTCTTGCCGTAGCGGGAAAAGTCGCCGAAATTGAGCATCGGTCCGGAGAAGTACGAGACCACCAGCGAGGTCGCCGTGATCATCACCGGCACCACTTGCAGGCCGTGATATTTGACGCCGCCGAGATTGATGCCGATGTTGCGCCAACCCGCGCGATACACCATGTAGCCCGCGAGAATGAACATCACCACGTAGACGGCGGGACCGGCGAAGTCGATGAACTTCTTGATGGTCTCCATGCCATGCCAGAACACCAGCGCCTGCAAGACCCACAGCAGCATGAAGCCGGCCCAGCCGAGCGTCGAAAGACCCATGAAGCCATGATGATGAACGTCGGCGTAAGGCAGCAATTGCGGCACGAACTTGAGCACCACGATCACCAGCGCGCTCGAAGCCAGATAGGTCTGAATGCCGTACCACGCTACCGCGATCAGGCCGCGAATCACCGCCGGAATATTCGCGCCGAGCACGCCGAAGGTCGCGCGGCACGCCACCGGATAAGGCACGCCGTTCGCCTGGCTCGGCCTGGCGATCAGGTTGCACAGCACGTTGACGATCGTGATGCCGATCAGCAATGCGATCAGCACCTGCCAGCTCGTCAGGCCGAGCGCGAACAGACTGCCCGCGAACACATAACCGCCGACGCTGTGCACGTCCGACATCCAGAACGCGAAGATGTTGTACGCGCCCCAGGTTTGATGACGCAACGGCGCGAGGTCTTCGTTATACAGCCGCTCGCTGTAGCCGGCCGGCATCGACGAATCGTCGGGCGCGCCGGCGTCTTCGTAAGCGGGGATTGGGGGAATTGCGGGACTTCCGGGCGCTGCGCTGAACTGAGCCATGACTCCTCCTTGAGATAGGGACCATCGATAGCGAATCGAAGGACATTGCATCGGCCATGCCAGTCGCACCCTGCTCGGGCGCTATCCAGGCAGCCGTGCCGCGGGGGTCTCCGTACTTGATGTACTTGTGCTTATCGCAGCGCTCGGACCGCGGATTCCCGGCGATGCTTCGTTGCTCGAAAGCCGCTACCCACGCGCGGCGCACGCGTGCGCAAGCCGGCAGCACGCGCATCGAGCCGCCTTGCAACACTGGTGTGGTTCAGTTCAATTCAGTGCGGCGCGCACCAGCAAAGCGCGCACGCCGGCCGCTCGCCTCAGTCTCGCTCCGACTTCACTTTGGCTTCGTTCCTGGACGCGCCGTCGAGCGCGCCGAACACTTCATGCAGATCCGCCGCGCCGCGCGCGGGGCGCTCCAGCATCTTCAACTCGACGCTTTGCAGATGGTGCGCCATCAGCGCCGCCGCCTCCTTGGCATCGCCGGCGTCGAGCGCGGCGAGAATCGCTGCGTGGTCCTCGAACGAGCATGGGCTGCGTCCGAGCGACTCGTACAGCGCGGAAATCAGCGTGGAGCGCGCCACCAGTCCGTTCAGGCAGTCGCACAGCACGGTATTGCCGGTGAGCCCGGCCAACTCGGTGTGAAATTCGCCCGACAGACGAATCCACGCCGGAAAATCACGCGTTTCGAACGCCTTGCGTTCGCGGCCGATCATGCCGCCGATGTTCTTCAAGCGCCGCACGCCGTGGCCGCTGCAAATCTTTTCCACCACGGCCAGTTCGATGATGCGGCGCATTTCGAACACCTCATGCACTTCCTGCAACGACGGACTCGCGACGAACGCACCGCGGTTCGGTTCGAGATCGACGAGACGATCGGCGGCCAGTTGCGCGAGCGCTTGCCGGATCGGACCGCGCTTCACGCCGAAGACTTCGCATAACTGGGCTTCGGTCAGCTTGGCGCCGGGCGCGAGCCGATGCTCGAGGATCGCGGCGCGAATGCGTTCGGCGATGACTTCGGGCTTCGAATGACTCGCGGCAGCGGAATCTGTGTCGGACATGATGTGCGTCTCGGTATGTTGGTCATCATAGGATGGACATAAAGATTGTCAACAATTTTTATCTTGAATAGGGACAATCCGGAAGGTCGGGACGAGCTGATAGGCCGGCGGCGCGCCACGCTTGGCCCGCGCTGCTTGAGTAGGCGTTTAATTGAGCGAGGGAATGGCCGTCTATTGACGGCCGGTTTTGTCAACAATGTCGCGGGCTTTCGCAAACACGCGCCGCCCGGCTCCGCCGACTGTCACGCGAGGTGCGGATAACCCGACAGCGTCAGCTTGAATCCGTGCGCGTTTGCGACGAGATGCGCGTCCGCGCCGACCGGCAGCGTCAGCATGTTGGGAACATGCCCGAATTGCAGGCCGGTCACGACCGGCACCCCGGTCACCGACCTCACCTGCTCGATCATGGCGTGCAGATCGTAGCCGTTGTCGTACTCGTAGGATTTGCCGCCGGAGAAGTCGCCCAGCACGAGCGCCTGCTGCCGCGCGAGGATGCCGGACAAATGCAGCTGATAAATCATCCGCTCGACGCGGAACGGCTGCTCGTTGATGTCCTCGAGAAACAGGATGCCGCCCTGCACGGGCGGCATATAGGGCGTGCCGATCAGCGAGGCGAGCACGGCGAGATTGCCGCCCCACAGCGTGCCCGACACGTCGACCGCCTGCGCTTGCGGCGCGTTGCTCGTCACCGTCATGGTCGGCCTGGTCAACGCCGACCAGAAGTGCCGCATGGTGAATTCGCTGGGATCTTCGGCGCCGAAATCGCTCATCAGCATCGGCCCGGCGAAAGTCTTCACGCCGGCGCGCGCCAGCAACGCGAGCTGGATCGCGGTGAAGTCGCTATGCCCGACCAGCGCGACCGGTCGGCCGCTCAGCCGCCGTTGCAAGCCGTCGTAGTCGAGGCCGTGCAGGATGCGCACCGCGCCGTAGCCGCCACGCACGGCAAGCACGATGTCGGGCAGTTTGCGCGCGGGATCGGCGAGGCGGTTCAGCTCGGCCGCGCGTTCGCCGTCGGTGCCGGCAAAGCGCTGGTAGCAGCGCTGTGTCGCCTCCACGCCTAGAACGCGATGCCCCTGCGCATGGAAGCGCTGCAACGCGCGATGCACCACTTCAGGATCGTTCGGATAACCGGACGGGGCGATCAATTCGATGGTGCGATGAACGGTCATTGGCAAGACCTGTTGGACGTTGATGTTTAGAGCGGTTTAGAGCGGCTCGGCCGGATCGGAGCCGCCGCTGGCTTCGGCGCCGCCTTCGCGACGTGCCGCGGCGCGGGCTGCCCGGCTCGCGCGGCGCCGCTCGGCAAAGAATGATTTGAGCGCCGCGCCGCATTCGTCCTCGAGCACGCCGCCGATCACCGTGGTGTGATGGTTCAGTTGCGGATTCGCGAATGCATCGACGACGCTGCCGCACGCTCCCGTTTTCGGATCGCGCGCCCCGAATACGACGCGCGCGATGCGCGCGTGCATGATCGCGCCGGCGCACATCAGACACGGTTCGAGCGTGACGTAAAGTTCGCAGCCCGGCAGGCGGTAGTTTTCGACGGTTTGCGCGGCTGCGCGCAGCGCGGCCATTTCGGCATGCGCCGACGGGTCGTGCCCGCTGATCGGATGGTTGAAGCCTTTGCCGATGACTTCGTCGCCTCGCACGAGCACCGCGCCGACCGGCACCTCACCGGCTGCGCGCGCTTCTTCGGCGGCGGCTTGGGCGAGCGCCATGAAGCGGCGGTCGCGCTCTGAGACTGGTGCGGGTGTCACGTCGAGCGCGGCGACCGGGTTCGACGTGCCGGCTGCGGCGGCCGGCTCGGGATTGGGGTTGGCGGGATTCGCGGGTTCGCCCGGTCCGACGAACGCGGACTCAGCCTGGGGAGCCGACGAATTCGGCGCGCCGTCGGATTCGGCGGAAGCGGAACCCGGCGCGGCCGAGCGGACAAACGGCTCGTTCACTGCGAACCCGCGTCAGCGGTATCGGGCTCGCCGGCGCGCTGCGACAGTCGTTCGGCAATGCGGCGGCAATATTCGCGCGGCAGAACCAGCGGGCCGCCGCGCAGCGATTCGAGCGCCATGTCGAGCGCCAGCATGCGCGCCTGGAGACGGCAACGGGTGACCCGGTCGCTCACGGCGTTCAGTTCCGCTTGCAGATCGCGCAACGCGCGCAGCTGTTCGACAGCCGGTGGCACGAAGCCCGCGTTCTTCAAGATCCGGTTGGCGACGCGCACTTCCTCTGGCACCAATGCATCGTCTTCGAGAGGCAGCGGCGCGCCCGCGCCCGGCAAATCGTCGAACTCGCCGCGCGCGGCTGCGGCGGCAATACGCTGTTCGACTAACGCATCAAGCAATTTCATCGGCAATCCACTACGTTGCGGCCCACGCATTCTATCAGGGAGCGCACCGGCGGTTTCGCCTGTTCGACCGGAGAAATCCGCTGGACTTTCGGACTTCGCGTAGATGAGTGGCGGCACGCGTGAACTAGGCTGCGGGGTTCGCCGCCGCGCCGCTTTTCTTGCGTCAACCGGCGCGGTTCTCACTACCGCTTACCCCTGATAAGAGTCATGTACGCCATGCAATCTGGAACGTTCGAGCTACCCGCCAGCAATACCCTTAGCGCTTCCGCTGAAAGCCCGCGCCCCGCCGCATTCACTGGCCGCCTCGGCAAGCCGGCTTTCCGGTCATGCCTGCGCGTGATGCTCGCAGCGGCGACGATGTCGGTCGCGCTGTCCGGCTGTGGCGTGTTCTGCGGCGGCGCGGGCGGAAGCGGCGGCGGCTTTGCCGGCGGTTGTGCAACCGGCGTGCGGTTCTAGGCGGGTGCGGTTCTAGGCGGGTGCGGTTCTAGGCGGGTGCGGTTCTAGGCGGGTCCGGTTCTAGGCGGGTCCGGTTCTAGGCGGGTCCGGTTCTAGCCGGGTCCGATTCTAGCCGGATGCGGTTCTAGCCGGATGCGGTTCTAGCCGGGTCCGATTCTAGGCGGATGCGCCGCCGGCCAACCTCGTCAGACGGACAGGCCGGCGCGCCGCGAAGTGGGAGTGAAGTGGGCGCGAAGTCGCCGCGCGCCGTTACTCCGCGCCTTTCAACGACCAGCGCGCCAGCGCGATATGCCGCGTGCGTCCAAGCAAACTGTGTATCAACGCGAACTCGCGCACGTTCCAGCAGACCGGCTCGATCGGGCGCGCCGCGCCCCAGGGCATGCCGTAAGCCAGCGTGACATGCGGCGTATAAGGCGCGGCCGGTGAATGCGCGCGGCCGCCGAAACCGACGTTTTGCAATGCCTCCGCGAGCGAGTCGTGAAGCGCATGAAGCCCGACGACGCCCTCGCTTCCTACCAGCACCAACGGTCCCGGCCGCGGCTTCGACGCAAAGCTCGTTACCGCGTCGAATTCGACCGTGAACGGCTCCATGCTGATCGACGCGGCTGCCCGCATCGCCGCGTCGACGAGTGCTGGCGGCAAACCACCCGCGAAATTCCCCAAGTGCTGCAAGGTGACGTGCAAGCGGCCAGCCCCGAGCGGTTTGCTTCTCGCGCGCGTCTGTCCGCAGAGCTGCCGCGCGAGTTCGGAAATGCCGCCCGCCGTGCGCGTGTCGGGAAAGACGGCGAAGAAAAGCCCGTCCGTCGGCGGAGGCGGTGCCTCGAGCCCGGGCAGCCAGAGTTGTTCAGGCATGGTGCTCCTGACTGGATGAAGCGGGCATGAGGATGGATCTCCATTGAGTGCGCGAGCATGGCCGCGCGTGGTTGATTCGGCTGAGCCGATTGCGCGAGGTTCGACCAACACTGTACATACAGACAGTAGTAGCGGCAATGGGACAGTGGAAAGCTGTCGTGTCGGCGGTTCGCGAGGATGAACATGAACCGCGGTCGGTCGACAAAGCAGGCCTGGGCATGCGGCGGCATGCGGCCTCGAATCGCCCCGAGCCGACAATGACGATCTATCCCGCCCCGACGCGCGCGCAGTGCGCGTCGACGGTCCGCCCCGACGCGGACCAAGCGAGGCACCGTTCCCGTTAAGCCACTCATACCGCGAAGGCGGCGAGCACGACTACGCCGCGCATTCCGTCGCCAAAACCTATCGATCCCCGCACTCCGATTATTTTTCCAGACTGGCGCTCGGTTTATTGGCTTTGTTAGATGCATGTCGTCACTCCAAAAAATGACAGCCAACTAACAAGAAGCAAGCGCCCTATGCCGCCCACTTTCGCGCAAACCGTCGAAGCACGCTTCGCCGAACTCACGCCGACCGCAAAGCGCATCGCCAGCTATCTGCTCGCGAATCTCGACCGGCTCGGCCTCGAGACCGCCGATCAGATCGCGCAGCAAGCCGGCACGAGCGGCATTTCAGTGGGCCGCTTCCTGCGCAGCGTCGGCTACCGCAATCTCGACGATTTGAAACGCGAACTGCGCGGCACGCACCGGGACCGTCCGTGGATGATCACCGACCGGCTCGACGCGTTTCGCCGCGCATCGGGTGAACACGGCGAAGCCGCGCACGCGCGGCAGGCGCCGCAAACCGGCAGCGCCTTCACGGCCAGCCCCACGGCCAGCCCGACCGCCAGCCCGACTGCCAGCCCCACACCCCGCCCCGCCCTCGCCCACTCGCTCGACCTCGAGATCGGCGCGATCCAGCACGTCTACCAGCTCGCGCAATCGCCGACCTTCGCGCGCGTCGCCGAGCGCATTTCCAGCGCGGATGCCGTCTACATTCTCGGCATTCAATCGACCCGCGGCATCAGCAACGCGTTTTACAGCTACCTCGAATATATTCGCCCGCGGGTCTTCTATTCCGACGGCATGTCCGGCTCGTACGTCGATTCGCTGAACTCGGAATTCGCGTCGCCGTATCTGATCGTCACCGACACGCGCGCCTACTCGATGATCGCGCGCCGCTATTGCGAGGCCGCCACGCGCCGCGGCCTGCCCTTCGCGCTCGTCACCGACATCTATTGTCCGTGGGCCAGGGATTTCGCCGCCGATCTGCTGCAGGTGAAAACCGACGTGGGCCAGTTCTGGGACTCGCTCGCGCCGCTCACGTGCCTGTTCAATCTGCTCATCACCGCCATCGTCGAGCGGCTCGGGCCGACGCTGGACGAACGCGTCGCGCGCAATCGCGAACTGCAAGGCGAACTCAACCAGTTCGATCTTTGAACCTTCATTCACCGCTCATGACCGACCACCGACTCATCGAGATCACGCCCGCGACGCATGGGGTCGACATCGACCTCGTGTACGCGACGCACCGCAATCTCACCGGCAAGCCGATCTACCGAGCCGCGCACTGCCTGCTGCTGGAACCGGCCGAAGCCGCGCTGCGCCGCGCGGTGCAACTCGCGCGCCACGTCGGGACGACGCTGCGCATTTTCGACGCCTACCGTCCGCCGCAAGCGCAACAGGTGCTGTGGGACTTCCTGCCGGACCCGACCTATATCGCCGACCTCGGCCGCGGCTCGAACCATAGCCGCGGCACGGCGCTCGATCTGACGCTGGTCGATGCGAACGGCGAGGCGCTCGACATGGGCACCGGCTTCGACGCGATGACCGTCGAATCCGAGCACTTCCACGCCGGCTTGCCGGAGCCCATCCAGCGCAATCGCATGCTGTTGCTCGGCGTGATGCATGCCGCGGGCTTCATGCACATCAAGAGCGAATGGTGGCACTACGAGTTGCCGGGCTCGCTGGCCTTGCCGCTGATCGACAACAGCGAAAGCGGCCCATTGCGCCTGATGTAGTCACATCGTATTTGCAGGTCCGCATCTTTCTTGCCGTTTAACCATTCCTCACGGAGCGAGTATGAAACTGGTTTTGCGCAATGCGCTGGCGGTGGCCGCCGTCGCGTCGGCTTTGGCGCTGTCGGTGGCGGGCGGTGCCGCCCAGGCGGCGACGCCGAAGGACATGTTCGTCATGGCGACGCTGCTCGACGAATTCACCACGCTCGATCCGGGCGAAATCTACGAACTCGTGCCGGAAGAATACGTGGCGAATACCTATGACCGGCTGGTGCGAGTCGATTTGCGCGACCCGTCGAAGTTCAACGGCGACGTCGCGCAATCGTGGACGGTCAGCCCCGACGGCCTCACCGTCACCTTCAAGATTCGCCCGGGCCTCAAGTTCCACTCGGGCAATCCGCTCACCGCCGACGACGTCGCGTGGTCGATCCAGCGCGCGGTGCTGCTCGACAAGGGACCGGCGGCGGTGCTGCAAGGCATCGGCCTCGCGAAGGACAACGTGCTGCAACGCGTGAAAAAGGTGGACGACAGCACCGTCAGCGTGACGACCGATCAGAAATACGCGCCAACTTTCGTGCTCAACGTGCTGGGCTCCTGGCCCGCCTCGGTGCTCGACCAGAAGCTCCTGATGTCGCATCAGAAAGGCAACGACTTCGGCAACGACTGGCTGCGCACCAACGAGGCGGGTTCCGGCGCGTACAAGCTGGTCAAATGGACCGCGAACGACAGCATCGTGCTGCAACGCTTCGACGGCTACCGGGTGCCGCTCGCGATGAAACGCATCGTGTTGCGCCATGTGTCCGAAGCGGCGAGCCAGCGTCTGCTGCTCGAAAACGGCGACGTCGACGTGGCGCGCGACCTGAGCCCCGACGACCTCGCGACGCTCGCCAAAAGCGGCAAGGCGCGCGTGACGGCGGTGCCGCAAGCGACGCTGATGTACCTCGGCCTGAACGTGAAGAACCCGAGCCTCGCGAAGCCCGAGGTACAGGAAGCCATGAAATGGCTGATCGACTACAACGGCATCCAGAATCACGTGGTCAGATCCACTTACAAGGTGCACGAAACCTTCTTGCCGGAAGGCTTCCTCGGCGCGCTGACTGCGAACCCGTACCAGCAGAACGTCGCGAAGGCGCGGGCCCTGCTCGCGAAAGCCGGGCTCGCCAACGGCTTCACCGTGAAGATGGACGTGCGTAACGACTATCCCTACAACGAGATCGCGCAGGCCGTGCAGGCGAATCTCGCGCAGGGCAACATCAAGGTCGAGATCATTCCGGGCGACAACAAGCAGACCCTCGCGAAATATCGCGCCCGTCAGCACGATATCTACATCGGCGAATGGTCCGCGGACTATATCGACCCGCACAGCAACGCCCAGGGCTTCACGTGGAATCCCGACAATGGCGACGGCTCCAGCTACAAGATGCTCGCGTGGCGCAACGCCTGGGACATTCCGCAACTGACGAAAGAGACCAACGCCGCACTGGCCGAACCGTCGAGCGCGAAACGCCCGCAACTGTACCAGGCGATGCAGAAGGAAGTGCTGGCGCAATCGCCCTTTGTCATCATGTTCGAGAAGGTCGCGCAGGTGGCGTACCGTCCGGGCGTGAGCGGTCTCGAAGTCGGCCCGATCAACGACCTCGTGTCGTATCGCGATCTGAAGAAGCAGTAAGCGTGACAGCCTGAAGCGCGGCTTCGCGGCATTCGCCGCCGCGCTTCGGGCAAGGAAAAATCATGTCCACTCCGATTACACCCGTTGGCGCATTCGACCGCGTGCGCGCGCTCGCCGCCGATCGCGGCAGCGTGCGCTGGACCTTGCGCCTGCTGCGCTGGGCGCTCACGCTGCTGATCACGTTTGCCGGCCTGCTCGCGGTGACCTTCGTGATCGGCCGCAAGGTGCCGATCGATCCGGTGCTGGCGGTGCTGGGCGACCGCGCCTCCGCGCAAGCGTATGCCGCGATGCGCGTCGAGCTCGGCCTCGACAAGCCGCTCGCCGTGCAATTCATGATCTACGTGCGCGACGTGCTGCACGGCAATCTCGGCATGTCGCTGCTGACGGCGAATCCGGTGATCGACGACATCAAGCGCGTCTTTCCCGCCACCCTCGAACTCGCCACGCTCTCGACGCTGCTCGGCGTGCTGGTCGGCGTGCCGCTCGGCGTGATCGCCGCGGTTCGCCATAACCGCTGGATCGATCACGTCGCGCGTTTCGTCGGCCTGATCGGCAGTTCGGTGCCGGTGTTCTGGCTCGGTCTGATGGGCCTGTTGCTGTTTTACGCGAAGCTGCATTGGGTGTCCGGGCCCGGCCGCATCGACCCGGTTTTCGACGGCATGGTCGACACGCACACCGGCAGCCTGCTGCTCGACGCGCTGATCGCCGGCGAATGGGACGTGTTCTTCAACGCCGTGTCGCATATCGCGCTGCCCGCCGCGATTCTCGGTTATTACTCGGTCGCCTACCTGAGCCGCATGACGCGCTCGTTCATGCTCGATCAGCTAAGCCAGGAATACATCACGACGGCGCGCGCGAAAGGTTTGCCGGAGCGCCGCGTGATCTGGCGTCATGCGTTCGGCAATATCGCCGTGCCGCTCCTCACCGTGATCGCGCTCGCCTACAGCTATCTGCTCGAAGGCTCGGTGCTCACCGAAATCGTATTCGCGTGGCCGGGCATCGGTTCCTATCTGACGGGCGCCTTGCTCAACGCCGACATGAACGCCGTGCTCGGCAGCACGCTCGTGATCGGCATCACCTTCATCGCCCTCAACCTGCTGACCGACGCGCTCTATCGCGTGTTCGATCCGCGTGCCCGCTGAGATTCAGGAGAGTCACGCCGTGCTTCCTTCCACCGACGATTCAACGCAGGACTGGCCGATGAACGCCCCGCCCCGACGCTGGAAAGCCTGGCTGCTGAGCGACACGCCAGGCTCGCGCAAACAGGCCGCGCTCGGGCTCGCGTACCGGCGCTGGCGGCGTTTCGCCAGCAATCCGCTGTCGGTGTTCGGCCTCGCGATCCTGACGCTGCTGATCGTCGTCGCGGCGCTGGGACCGCTGCTCGCGCCGCACGATCCGCTGCAACAGGTGCTGGCCGACCGTCTGCTGCCGCCGGGTTCCGCATCGCATTGGCTCGGCACCGATCAACTCGGCCGCGATATTCTTTCGCGCCTGATCGACGGCTCGCGTCTCACGCTGTCGATCGCCATTCTCGTGGTCGTGATCGTCGTGCCGGTCGGCCTGGCGGTGGGCACCACGGCGGGCTTCTTCGGCGGCTGGATCGATAACGTGCTGATGCGCGTCACCGACATCGCCCTCGCCTTTCCGAAGATCGTGCTGGCGCTCGCCTTCGCCGCCGCGCTCGGCCCCGGCGTCATCAATGCGGTGATCGCGATTTCGATTACCGCGTGGCCCGCCTATGCGCGGCTCGCGCGCGCCGAAACGCTGCGCATCGTGCAGGCGGATTTCATGCACGTCGCGCGTTTGCAGGGCGCCTCGCGCCCGCGCCTGCTGCTGCGCTACGTGGTGCCGCTGTGCTCGTCGTCGGTGATCGTGCGCGCGACGCTCGACATGGCCGGCATCATCCTGACGGTCGCCGGCCTCGGCTTTCTCGGCCTGGGCGCGCAGCCGCCCAGCCCGGAATGGGGCTTCATGGTGGCGTCGGGGCGCAACGTGCTGCTCGACGCCTGGTGGGTCGCGACGATTCCCGGCTTCGCCATTCTGCTCGTGAGCCTGTCGTTCAATCTGCTCGGCGACGGCTTGCGCGACGTGTTCGACCCGCGCCACGGAGGATGAAAATGAACGCCGATTCCAAGCGGGCTCTGTGCGAAATCGACGATCTGCGCGTGGGTTTTCGCGGCCACGACGGCAGCCTGACCGAAGCCGTGCGCGGCCTTTCGCTCACCGTCAATAAAGGCGAACGGCTCGGTATCGTCGGCGAATCGGGTTCGGGCAAATCGCTGACCGGGCGCGCGTTGCTCGGCTTGCTGCCGGCCGCCGCGCATTGCACGGCGAAAACGCTGCGCTTCGACGGCCGGGATCTGCTCGCCATGCCGCCGCGCAAACGTCGCCGCCTGTGCGGCCAGCAGATGGGCATGATCCTGCAGGACCCGAAATATTCGCTCAATCCGGTCATGACCGTGGCGCAGCAGATGCGCGAGGCGTTCGCGCTGCACGATCCCAAACTGGGCCGCAAGGCGATGCGCGAGAAGATCGTCGCCGCGCTCGCCGCCGTGCATATCCGCAACCCCGAACGGGTCGCGGATGCGTACCCGCACGAACTGTCCGGCGGCATGGGCCAACGCGTGATGATCGCGATGATGGTTTCCTCGGGACCGCGATTGCTCGTCGCCGACGAACCCACGAGTGCGCTCGACGTGCTGGTCTCCGTGCAGGTGCTCGGCATTCTCGATGAAATGATCGCGAAGCACGACACCGGCCTGATCCTGATCAGCCACGACTTGCCGCTGGTGATGTCGTTCTGCGACCGCGTCGTGGTGATGTATGCGGGACGCGTGGTCGAAACCTGCGCGGCGCGCGATCTGGCGCAGGCGCAACATCCGTATACGCGCGGCCTGCTGGCCGCCAACCCGCCCCTTATCGACCCGCCGGACGAATTGCCCGTGCTCGTGCGCGATCCGGCATGGCTCACGCAATCCACCGGAGCGCCGGCATGATCGACGTTCAGCAGGCGCAAATCCGCTTCAAGACGAAAACCGGTTATTTCGACGCCGTGAAGGACGCCAGCTTTCAGGTCGGCGAGGGCGAGGTATTCGGCCTTGTCGGTGAATCCGGCTCCGGCAAGTCGACCGTCTTGCGGGCGCTGTCGGGACTCACGCCGCTGGCCGGCGGCGGCATGCGGGTCGGCCGGCATGTCTTGGGCGAGAAGATCGACCGCTCGTTCCGGCGCGACGTGCAAATGGTGTTTCAGGACCCGTACGCGTCGCTGCACCCGCGCTTCACCGTTGATCAGACGCTGCGCGAGCCGCTGGCGATCAACGGCATCGACCGTCAGGAAGAACGGATCGTGCAAGCCTTGCTCGAAGTCGGACTCGGGCCCGCGTTCCGCTTTCGTTATCCGCATCAGCTTTCGGGCGGCCAGCGTCAGCGCGTGGCAACCGCGCGTGCGCTGATCGTCGAACCGCGCGTGCTGCTGCTCGACGAACCGACCTCCGCGCTCGACGTTTCCGTGCAGGCGGAAATCCTCAATCTGCTGCGGCGCTTGCATCGTGAACGCAGGCCGACCATGGTGCTGGTCAGCCACAACCTCGCGGTGGTCGGCTTTCTCTGTCAACGCGTCGCGGTGATGCGCAACGGCGAGATCGTCGAGGAGCGCGCGATCGAGCAGATTCGCGCGCAGCAGGTCGAGCACGACTACACGCGCAGCTTGTTGCTCGCCACTGATGGATATCGTCGCCAGGCGGTTGAAGTCATCGGCGTGGATGCGGCGTTGTAGGTTCGCGGTTTGGGGGGCATGAGCAGACCGTTCATCCGGCCTAGTGTCGCGACCTCACCCCGTCGTTGCAACCGCGACGCCCCAGCCAACCAGCAGCAAGCCCTCCGCAACAGGAAGCCATCGCGCTTGCGGCAGCATTTTTTCGAGCATCACGTAGATCGACAAAGCGGCAACCCAGAGCACGTTCATGACGCCGAACACGAAGAGCAACGCCATCAGTGCGCCGCAACAGCCGACGCAATACGCCCCATGACGGAACCCCATGATCCAGGCGCCGACGCTGCCGTCGCGCCATTCGTTCAGAAGAAAACCGAGCGGCGAAGCACACTTGCTAAGGCACGCGTGCTTTAAGGGTGTGAGTTGGAATACACCGGCAACGATCAGCAACGCGCCCGCAAGCAGCGGGGTTGCGCTCACCATCATCGGCGTAACGAGACGGGCCTCCAGCAGGCCCCACTGCGCGAGCGTCGCCAACAGGCTGAAGCCGGACCACACGGCCAGGTAGCCGAGAACAAATACGCTCGTGTGCGCATACGGCAGTCGTTGCGCACGCCGCTGACGGCTCAGGAACGCGAAACTCAAAACCATCGGCACGATCGACGGAAGCATCATGGCCGCCATCATGATGGCCCACATCGCCAGCACCAGCAGCAGATCGATGACGCCCCAGTCCGTCATGCGCGGCATGATGAGCATGACGGCGCCCGCGTCCATGTGCTCCATGCCCCAGCTCATGTTGAGCAGGTAAATCCACGCGAGCGTCGCGGCGGCCGCGAGTCCCGACAGCACGATCACGCGGTCGCGCACCGGGAGCCGTCGCGTCGCGAAGCCACTGTCGAAACCTCGCTCAGCCATGGTAGGCGAACGGAGAATAGAAGCCGTTCCGGTCGGAGATCTCTCTGGAAAAACCGTGGTCGGTGAAGCGAAAGCGCGTCGATTTCCCGATCACCGCCGCAAATCCGGGGACTGGGGTCAGCGGGTGATTGCTGATGGTGACGTCGCCTCCGTCCTGCCCGGACAGCGCTTCGATTTCCATGTCCGCGATATCGGGTATGCGAAGGCTGCGACGTTTTCCGTCCAGTTGGTAGTCGATCGCGACCGGTTTGACGCCCATGACTTCGCCGATCATCGGGCCCAGCGCGGAAAGCGGCCCGCCCGCTTGACCGGAGAAGATCTGACCCAACGCCTCTTGCTGCTTCGGCGTCCCGCGTTCGTCGAGATAAAGCGCCACTCGCCACTTGTTTTGCAGCATGTGACCCGGCGCATACGCAAAGAGCGCGATGTTGAGTCCGTCCAGTGTCACGCCGGCGAACTCGCCTTGATCGACGTGCCAACCGATCAGCGCCGCGCAGTCTCCATCCGACGGCGGGCCGAGACAAACGCAACTGCACGGGGCGTAGCAGTTGCAGCTCTCGAAATACGTACCGGCAACCTTCCAGCTCTCGGCCATGGCGTCAACCTCCGTCGTTGGATACGGGTACAGGGCGTTCGCGTTTACGGAATTCGGGCATGGCGCGTTTGCGCCCGTCAGTGGCGATTGCGGACGCCGAACCCGGCGAGCGAATCCATTCAAGTCTAGGTCAAAATGGCCGGGGGGCGTTCGCTTTCGCGATGGGTAGCTCGTTCTTTCGCGATGGGTGACGAAGCAACAACCGGGCGCAGTCATGCGTTCGGATCGCTCGGACCGCTCACGCTGCTGTTCGGCGTCCGGGCCGACGCCCGCCGCCTCACGACAGAGCCGGCACACGCCGTCTCGCTTCACGAAAAGCGGTCCAACTCGGTTTCGTCACACAACAGCCGCGGATGCCGCGGGTCCGCGATGTCGATCTGGTGCCACGCGATCCGATGACTGCGCGAGCGGCGCCTGTGCCGCATCGCTTCACGCAGCAGCCGCGGCAGCAGCCCCACGGCGAGGCGCTCGAGCAGCGCATCCGAACCCATGTGAAATTCGCTGATCACCCATGCGTCCGCGTCACGTATGACGTGAATCGCTTCGACATGTCCGAGCCGCCTGCCGTCTCGCGACAGCACGCGCCGGCCGAGCAGAAGATCGACGTTGACCTGCGTCATTGCAGCCACCTGGGAAGGCGCTCGATGACGTGCTCGCGCAGCCAGCGCTGCCAATCGTCGATGGGCGTGTCGTTCATGTCGATGTCGACCTCGATGTCGACATCCATGAGGCGGATACGGCTCCACGCAATCCGGTACGGCTCGGCACGGCGTGCGCCGCCGATCCTCGCGGCGAGCCGCGCGACCCAGCGCGCGGTGCGCTCTCCGACGCGCCGCGCGATCGCCATCGAGCCGATCTCGATCGCAATCACTTCCGGCGGCCGGCCGGGGCGCAGTTCCGCGACGATGCCGTCGACCCGGCCCATCCTGACGGAGTGGCGGTCCACCACCTGCTTGTCGAGCACGTCCCGCACGATGTCCATCATGCGCCTCCCAATACCTGTAACGGCAGCGCGACGATCGCCAGCACGAAGGCCAGCACGATGATCGCGACGACCACCGTATTGGAAATCACGCCGTTGCCGTGGCGTCCCACGTAGCGCTCGTCGTTCATCAGCACCAGAAACGGCACGACGGTGAGCGGCAGGCTTACCGCTGTGAGCGCCATCGAGAACACGGTCAGTTTGAGCGGGTCGACACCCGCGGCGATCGGGATCGCACTGATCGCGAGCGCGCACGTGTAGACGAGGCAGAACCCTGGATCGTCGCGGGGCTTGCGGTTTTCGCCCCAGTTCCAGCCGAAGCCCTGGGCAACTAAATACGCCTGCTCCAGCGCGATCTGCAAGATGGCGCCGAAGCACGCGAACGCGAGCGACGCGACGAACAGCACGAAGCCCCAGAAGCCGAAGACCGCGACCAGCAGCAGCGGCAGTTGGTGGTAGTCGTCGACGTGCGTGATGCCGTGGGCGGGAAACACATACGCCGCGGCAACCAGCACGGCCACCGAAATACAGCCGCCGAATGCCATGCCCAACGTGGCGATTGCGCGGTTCGCGCCGAGATAGCCTGCGTCCCAGTGATCTTCGACCGCGCCGGACGAATAGAACAGGAACAGCGACGGCGTGATCGACGCGCCGAGGATGCTGACGACGATGAACCAGTAGTTCGCCGGATCATGATGCGGCACGCTGGGCAGCACGCCTGCCGCCACCTGATGCCAGTCCGGTTTGAGCGTGACCGCCGCGGCGACGAAGCTCAACGTGACGAGGCCGAGCAGCGACACGCCTTTTTCGATCAGCCCGAAGGTGCCTCGCCACAGCGTGAACCACGCCAGCAGCGCGACGGGCAGCGCCCACCACGGGTGCTTCAGCCCGGTGGCCATCTCGAGCGCAACACTGACGCCGCCGATTTCCGCCGATAGCACCAGCGTGTTCACGATCAGCACCGCGACGAACGGCAACAGGAAGAACTTGATGCCGAAGCGGTCGCGAATGCCCGCGGCGATCGTATGCTGGCTCACCGCAGCAAAGCGGCCCGCCATCTCGGTCAGAAAGATGATGCACAGCGTGCCGACGACAATCGGCCAGACCAGTTGCAAGCGGAACGCGGCCCCGCCCTGCGCCGCGGTCGACAGCGATCCCATCTCCAGAAAGCCGCCCACGCTGGTGACGACGCCGAGGCAGATTTCGAATATTTTTTTCATCCCGTCCGGCTCCGTCTGAAGACACCCGTGCCTTAGCATCGTTCGTTCCTGCTCGTCGCGAGCGTCGATGCAAGGTGGTATCTTCCCGCGCATTTCACGTCAATGCAGCAAGTCCTGGATCCGGTAGTACGCACCGACGAGCGGCAGCATCCAGCGGCGTGCGGCATGGGCCGGCACCGGCGGCCAGGGCAGCGCGCGCCACGGGTTCGCAGCGGGCGAACCGGACATCACGTCCGCCATCACCCGCCCCATATGCGTGGACATCTGCACGCCGTGCCCGCTGTAGCCCATCGAGTAGTAGAGCCCGTCGTGCTGTCCGGCGCGCGGCAGCCGGTCGACGGTCATGTCGACGAGACCGCCCCAGCAATAGTCGACCCGCGTTGCGGCCAGTTCCGGAAAGTACTTCGCCAGGTTGGCCTGCAGCACGCGGCCGCTCTTCGCATCCGAGCGCGGGTCCGACATCGCGAATCGGGCCCGCCCGCCCCACAGCAGCCGGTTATCCGGCGTCACACGAAAGTAGTTGCCGATGTTCAGCGAGGTCACATAGTTGCGCCGCCGAGGAAAGAGCGCGTCCAGTTGCCCCGTGGAAAGCGGCTCTGTCACCACGATGAAACTGCCGACGGGCGCCATCCGTTGCTGGAACCATTGCAGCGGCCCTTGCCGCGACGGTCCTGTCGCCACCAGCACCTTGTCGGCCAGAATCACGCCGCGCGCGGACGTGACCTCGAAGCGGCCGCCGTCGATGCGCTTCATTTGCGTCACGGCGGCATGCTGGAAGATGCGGGCCCCATGACGCGCCGCGGCCTGGGCGAGCCCCACGCCGAACTTGCCCATGTGCATCTGCGCGCCATTGCGTTGCAGCAGTCCGCCATGGAAACTTTCTGAACCGATTTCGCTGCGCACGCGTGCCGGCTCAATTAGTTCGATATCTTGGTCGACTTCACGATGCAACACTTCATAGCTCCGCGCGAGCTTCTCGAAGTGCTTCGGCTTCGCCGCGAGTTTGAGCTTGCCGCAACGCACGAAATCGCAATCGATCCGATGCTGCGTCACGATCGATTCCACCGTTCCCACCGCGCTTTCGTACGCGCGATAAAACGCGCGAGCCTGTTCGAGCCCGACGCTCCCCGCGAGCGAAGCAAAGTCCTGCGCCACGCCGGTGTTGCACTGCCCGCCGTTTCGCCCCGATGCCTGGCCCGCGATCCCCCCCGCCTCGAGCACGGTGACCGACACGCCGCGCGTGGCAAGTTCGAGCGCGGCCGACAGGCCCGTCAAGCCGCCTCCGATCACGACCACATCACTGCGCCCTTCCACGGGACCGTCGGCGCCGTCCTTGAATTCGGGAGCCGTATCCAGCCAGTACGAATCTAGCTTCATTGAATTTTCGATTGAATGCCACGACGCGGACCGCCTCGCCAGCGAGGCCTTCGCAGCGAGCCGGTCACCGGAACGAACAGCAACCTGAACGGCCTACTTCAAGCCGACCACCACGCATATTCGGCGAACGAAAAGCCCATCATCGCGCCGGTCGGAATCGAGCCAAGCCCCTTGAGGCGCTTGTCGTTCGCATCGAGCAGACTGATGAACGACGGAATGCCGATACCGCCCTCGTCCGTCACGAGCGCCTGCATTTCGCCGTACATCTGCTTGCGCTTCGCGTCGTCGGTCTCGGCGCGCGCGCTCACGAGCAGTTGATCGAATTTCGGGTCCTTCCACGCCGACTCGTTCCACGGCGCGTCGGATTTGAAGAACTGCGTGAACAGCACGTCCGCGCTCGGCCGCGGATTGATGCTGCCGAAGCCGAGCGGGTGCTTCATCCAGTGATTCGACCAGTAGCCGTCCGCGGGAACGCGGTTCACGCTCAGGTTCACGCCGATCTTCGCGGCCGTTTGCTGGATCAGTTGCGCCATTTCGACGGAGCCGTTCGCGTCCGTGGTCGCGTAGATCGGCGGCAACGTGGTTCCGACCGCGCCGGCCTTCTGCATGTAGAACTTCGCCTTGTCGAGGTCGAACTTGCGTTGCGGCAACGAAGCATTGAAGTACCGATGACCCGGCGGAATCGGCTGGTCGTTGCCGATCACCGCATAGCCGAGAAAGACCGCCGAGCGGATCTGCTCGCGATCGAACAGGTACTTCATGCCCTTCACGAAATCAGGGTTGCCGGTGAACGTGTTGTCGCGGCGCATGATGAGGTCGGTGTAAAGCCCCGACCGCGTCTCCTTCATTTCGTATCCCGGCGTCGCGGCGATACGGCGTGTCGAGCGCGGGTCGACCGAGTTGATCAGATGAACGTCGCCGGCGAGCAGCGCGCTCACACGCGCCGCGTTGTCGCTGATGCTGATCAGCTCGATCTGATCCAGATACGGCTGCCCCGGCTTCCAGTAGTTGTCGTTGCGCACGCCGATCGTGCCCGCGCCCGGCTTGAAGCTCTTCAGCTTGTAGGGACCGGTGCCGATCGCCTGGTTGAAGTTGCTCGTGCCGTCCTTGACGATCACCAGTTGCGGGGTCGCGAGAATCACCGGCAAGTCGGCGTTCGGCACCTGTAGCGTCAACGTTACTTCGTTCGGTCCACTAGCCGTCACGCTCGTGAACTGATCGGCGAGTGTCTTCACGCGCGAGGCCGTTTGCGGGTCCTTGTGACGCGTCAGCGAATAGACCACGTCGGCCGGCGCGAGCGGCTTGCCGTCGTGAAAGGTCACGCCCTGGCGCAGCTTGATGATCCACGTTTTCGCATCGGTGCTGGAGACCGATTCAGCGAGATTCATGCGCGGCGTCAGGCTTTCGTCAAGCTGCGTGAGGCCGCTGTAAAACATGAAGAAGCGGATGTAGTCGCCGCCGGTCGAGCCCGCTGCCGGATCGAGCGTATCCGATACGGAACCCGCGTCATAGGCGACGCGAATGCTGCCGCCCTTCTTCGGAACCTCGGCGGCGAGCGCGCCGGGCGCGGCCGTGAGGAGTCCGCCGCCGGCGGCCATCATGCCGGTTCCAGCCAACATGCGCATCATGTCGCGGCGGCTGATGCCGCGGCTATTCGTTTCGTCGTTCATGTTCAGGGCTCCGCGGATGTAAATGAATCAGGCAACGTTCTCTTGTGAAGTCTCGTCAGCAGCATCGTATGCCGGCACAAAACGCGTAAAGCGCCGACAAAAAAAGGCAGACGGCATAAACAAACTGTTTCGGCGCCGCCAACGCGGCACTTTGCATGGTCGCCGGTTTCGCGCCGACGACCTGCCATGGACCGGGTGCTGTCAGGCGCTCGTCGGCGCCTTGGTGTCGAGCAACTGCGGGTAGCGTCGCAGCACTTCGTCATACAGTTGCGCGATCACTTGCGGCCCCGGCGCCAGGGTGCCGGCCGTCTCTCTCGCGTCGAGCGCATCGAAGATCTTGTGCTTGAGGAAGTGCCGCCATACGACCGGCGCGCGCGCGAGGATGCCGGTCAGAACGTCGTAGCGTTCGCGGGTCCATTTCGCTTCATACGCGTCGCGCTGCGCGCCATGGTCGAAGTGACAAGCCGGCCGCTGCCGCGCCGCGCTTCGCGCCGCCTCGCGCAGACGCGCGGTCGCCTCCGCATCGACAGCGCCCTCGACCAGCGCCACGCCATACAGATCGCGCGCCTGAGCGACGGACAGATAGCCGCGCCGCACGTCCTCGAGCACCTTCCCTGTATCCCGTTCGTAAGGATGACCATAGCCGCCGCCGCCGCACCCTTCGAGACGGATCACGTCGCCGGGACCGCACATCACGAGGTCGGTCACGCCGAGGTCTTCCTCGCTGTCAGTCCCTGGGTTACGGGTGAAGCGCGACACGGCGCCGGCCTTGCCGCCCAACACACCCCACGAGGCAAAGCGCGAACGGTCGCGATTGCGCGCCGTCACGAGCGTGCCCGGCGAGAAGACCCGAAACTCCATGACGGTCCCGAGGCCGCCGCGATACTTGCCCGCGCCGGCGCTGCCCGGCACCACGCCATAGCGTGTGATGCGGATCGGCACTTCCGCTTCGTTGATCTCGACCGGCGTATTGCGCAGGAACGCGACATTCGCGCCGGACGCGTCGGAGCCGTCAGCGCACGCCATGCCGCCCGCGCCGCCGCCCACCGGTCCAATCGACGCGATCACCGTGCGGCCGTTGCGGTCAACCGTCTTCACGTTCAGGATCGACATGCCGCCGGCCGGACAGGCCGGCAAGCGGTCCGGGCACACCATCGAGAATGCGCCGAACGTGACGTATTGCGCGACCTTCGCGGTCAAACTGCGCATGCCGACCGCGGCCGGCGGCACGCAGTTCATGATCGTGCCTTCGGGCATGATGCAGCGCGCCACTTTCAGCATGCCGGCGTTGAGCAGCAGATCGGGATTCAGCGAATACAGCACATAGTTCAGGCCGACGAGCGCGAGCACATGGCGCTCCTTGCCGCCCGTCGGCATGTTCAGCGACGAATTCAACTGCGGATCGCTGCCCGTGAAGTCGAACACGAGCGAACCGTCCTGCACCGTCAGTGTCAGCGCGACGCGCAGCGGCTTGCCGTTGACGGAATCCTCGTCGGCGTATTCGGCGAAGAAGTACTCGCCGTCCGGCATGCCGCGCACGATCGTGCGCGCCTGCTCCTCCGAATAGTCGAGCAGCGCGTCCATGCCGGCGCGAAACTGCTCGATGCCGAAGCGCTCGATGATTTCCAGCACACGCCGCTCGCCGGTCATGAGCATGGCGATCTGCGCCTTCAGGTCGCCGCGATTCTGCTCGGGCGCGCGCACATTGATCGCCATGTGTTCGAGCAATGCTTCATCGAGCACGCCCGCGCGGACGATCTTGGTCGGCGCGAAACGAATGCCTTCCTGATAAATCTCGGTGAGCGTGCGCGACAGCGACGCCGGCACCGCGCCGCCCATATCGGTGTTGTGAATGTGTCCGCCGACATGGCAGACGATCTCGCCGCCGAAGAACACCGGTTTCCACATCATCACGTCGGGCGTGTGGGTGGCGACGTAGCCGCTATACGCGTCGTTCGTCATGCAGATGTCGCCCGGCTCGTAGTGATCGATCATGTCGATCACCGCGCCGAAATCGAGCCCCGGATACCAGGTCGCGCCGAGCGTTTTCGGCGACGCGAAAGTCAGGCCGCGCGTGTTCATCAGCGTGCAGGAGAAGTCTTCGGTTTCCTTCACGAACGCCGAATGCGCGGTGCGCACGAGCGTGTACGCCATGCTTTCGGCGGCCGCGACGCAATAGTTCGCGAAGATCTGAAGAACGGATTTATCGAATGTCATCGTGCGTTTCCAGGGTCGGCCCATCAGACCGCTTCGAGAAAAAGGTTGCCGTATTCGTCCACGCGTGCGTCGAAACCGGGCAGCACGCAGGTCGTGGTGTCGTCCTGCGCGACGATCGCCGGCCCGGTGAACCGGTGTCCCGCGAGCAGCGCGGCGCGCCGGTAAAGCGGCACGCGGCGCCAGGCACCGTCCAGATAGACGTCGATCTCCGATTCCACGCGCGGCGCGCCCTCGCCCATCGCGATCCGCGGCAGTTCAGGTTTCGGCGTGGGCGCGGTGATGACGAGCCGCAGCGCCACCACCTGAATCGGCGACTTCTCGTCGCTGTGCCCGAAAAGGCGCGCATGTTCGCGATGAAATGCCTGCGCGATCGCTTCGAGATCGCCGCCGGTGAGCGCTTCCATCGCGAGCGGCGTGTCGATTTCGAACGATTGCCCGCGATAGCGCATATCGGCCGATACGACGATCTCGGCGGCGGCGGCGGTGCCCGCCTCGCGAATCACCCATGCGCGGGCGTCGGCTTCGAGGTGGGCGAGGTCCTCTCTCAGCAAGGCGAGCGATGCACGGTCGAGCGGATAGTAGGTGGCTCGAACAAAATCGTTCTTCGTATCGGCGATCAGGCCGCCGAGCGCGCTCAACACGCCGGGCGTGGTCGGCACCAGCAGGTTGCGCACATTCAAGGCGCGCGCGAGAAAGCAGCCGAGCATCGGCCCCGCGCCGCCGAACGGCATCAGCGCGAAAGTGCGCGGGTCGATCCCGAAGCGCGAGCTGAGCCGGCTCACGCCCGCGTACATGCCCGAGATCGAAACCTCGATGATGGCCGCTGCGGTCTGATGGATATCGAGCCCCAGACGCCGCGCGAGCGGTTCGATTGCGCGCCGCGACGCGTGCGCATCCACCTTCACCGCGTTGTAGCCGAGCGCGGCGTTGCCGAGCACGCCGATCACGGCGAATGCGTCGGTGATGGTGGGGCGCGTGCCGCCGCGTCCATAGCAAACCGGTCCTGGGCTCGACCCCGCGCTTTCGGGGCCGACCTTCAACACGCCGAATTCGTCGACCCAGGCAATCGAGCCGCCGCCGTCGCCGACCGACGACACGGACACCGACGGAATATGAATCTGGAATTCGCCGATGTATTCGCCGGTTGCGTACTGCGGTTTGCCGTCCACGATCAGCGCGATATCGGCGGTCGTTCCGCCGATGTCGAGACTCATGCAATCCTTCACGTTGCAGAGCCTGGCGAGATACGCCGCGCCGATCACACCCGACGCGGTGCCGGACAGGATCATCTGCACGCAGTTCTGTTTGCCGTGCTCGGCGCTCATCACGCCGCCATTCGATTTCGTGACCTTGAGGTCCGCCGCGACGCCGCTTTCCGTCAGCGCCGCCTGCAACTGCGTCAAGTAGTTCGACACGCGCGGCTGCACATAGCCGCCGATGGTCGCCGTCACCGTTCGCTCGTATTCGCGGATGATCGGCCACACCTCGTGCGAGCACGACACGAAGAAGCCCGGCAGCGCAGCCCCGATAATCGCCTTGACCTGCTGTTCGTGCGCCGGGTTGCGGTATGAGTGAAGCAGCGACACGATCACGCCCTCGCAGCCCGCCGCCTGCATGCCGCGCACGGCGGCGAGCACGCTGGGTTCGTCGACGGGCGTTTCCTCCACGCCGTCCGCGCCGAGACGTCCTATCACGCCGAATACACGGTCGCGCGGAATGAGCGGCGCCGGACGGCTCGACATCAGATGGTACATATCGGGGATCTTCAAACGCGCGATGTCGAGCACGTCCTCGAAGTGGCGCGTGGTGATGAGCCCCAGCTTCAGCCCGCGGCGCTGCACCACCGCGTTGACGCCGACCGTCGTGCCATGCGTGAAATACGTCACCTCGTGCGGCTCGATGCCGTAGCGCTCGCGCAGTCCCTCGACGCCCGCGAGCACTTCGCTGCCTGGGCTGTCAGGACGTGAAAACACCTTTAGCGTGCGAATGGTTCGCGTGGCTTCGTCCAGCACCGCGAAATCGGTGAACGACCCACCGATATCGACTCCGATTCTCAAACCCATTGTCGTGTTCCTGCCTGTGTGAAGTGATGTGCGCCGCTGCCGCTCAAGCGCGTTGCCTGCGTTTGTCGATGACGTCGCGAATCTGGTAGTAGCTGCCGAGCGCGGGCATGAACCACGGCTTGCCGCCATAGAGCGGATGCGTGAGCATCGGCGTGCCGTAGGCGCTGGTTTCGGGCGCTTGTCCTTCGACGATCAGGCGCGCGACCTTGTAGCCGAGATACGTCATCATCACCACGCCGCTGCCGTTGCAGCCGAGTGCGTAGTAGACGCCATCGGCGGTGCGGCCCAGATGCGGGAGGAAGTCGAGCGTGAGCGCCACCGTGCCGCCCCAGCTATACGCCACCTTCACGCCGGCCATCTGCGGAAAGCGCTCGACCATCTGCGCATGCAGGATCGCAGCCGACTGGCGGCGATCGAGGTTGTAAAAGCGCGCCCGGCCACCGAACAGCAGGCGCGTGCCGTCCGGCGAATAGCGGTAGTAGTTGACGACGCGGCGCGTCTCCGAGATGCCGCGACGCTTCGGTATCAGCGAGGCGCGCAAGTCGGCCGGCAATGCCTCGGTGGCGATCTGGTGCGATACGACCGGCACCACGCGACGTTGCAGATCGGGCGTCGACGAACCTGTGTAGCCGTTCGTGCAGATCACGACGTGCCGGCTGGCGAGCGCGCCGCGCGGCGTCTCGACCCGGTATTGCGCGCCGACTCGCGCAATGCTGCCGACCGGGGCGCGGCTGCATACGGTGACGCCCGCGCCGCGCGCCGCGGCGAGCAGACCGGCGAACATCATCGACGGATGAAGCTGGCCCGCCCGTTCGAGCAGAACGCCGCCGGCATAGATGTCGCTCGCCAGTTCGCCGCGCAGTTCGTCGCGTGAAAGCAGCCGCGCCCCGGCGCGCGCATACGTGTTCAGATTGACGATGCGCTTGCGCCACGCGGCCAGATGCGCGTCGGTCCACATCGCGTTGATGCGCCCGGCCTTCACGTAGCTGCATTCGATCGCGTTGTCGCGCAGGATGCTTTCGAACACCTCGTAAGACGCCGACGCTTCGCTCAACAGGGTGCGCTGACGCTCCTCCGATACCGAACCATCCAGCTTTTTTCCCGACGGCGCCTTGCCGACATTCACGCCTCCCGACACCTGTCCGCCGCTGAGCGTGCTCGCGCCGATGCCCGGCACATCCGCTTCGAGCACGGCCACGCGCAAGCCCTGCTTCGCCAGTTCGAGCGCGCACGACAAGCCCGCATAGCCGGCGCCGACAATCGCGACGTCCACCTCGCGGGGCACCTCCGACATCAGTTCATCATGCGGACGCCAGTCTTGCCACCAGTACGGCGTGTCGGTGAAATCAAGGGAAAAAACGTCGTTGCGCGTGGACACGGTCGAGTCCCTGGTTGGATTGAATAGCCCCGCTCGCCGGACTCAGCGAGGGCGTGAAAAAACCAGCGGCTTCCGCGAGCCTTCGGTCGCGGTCTCGGGCCGCGCTGTCATGGCGCCGATAACGCGTCGCTCACGTCGTGCAGCGCATGGCGTGCGATAGCAACGATCTCGTCGATGTCGGCGCGCGTGGCGATGAGCGGCGGCGCAAAGCCGACAATGTCGTTCGTGCCCAGCGCGCGCACGATCAAACCGCGCGCGAGCGCCGCCTGCGCCACCCGTTGGCTCGCCTTCGCCGCGGCCGGAAAGGGTCGTCGTTCAGTCTTGCCGGCCATCAGTTCGAGCGCGGCGAGCATGCCCACGCCCCTCACGTTGCCGACGAGCGGATGCGCGTCGAACGCCTCATGCAGACGTGCCTGGAAATAGGCGCCGACCTCCGCCGCATTGCTCACCAACTGCTCGCGCTCGATGATGTCGAGGTTCGTCAATGCCGCCGCCGCGCACACCGGGTGGCCGGAGTAGGTCCAGCCGTGATTCATCGCGCCCTGCTCGCGCGAGCCGCGCTCGATCACATCCCACACGCGCTCGCTGACGATCACGCCGGACAGCGGCAGATACCCGCTCGTCAGCCCTTTCGCCACCGACATGAGATCCGGCGCGAGGCCGTAGTGCTCGCTGCCCATGCGCGAACCGAGGCGGCCGAAACCGCACACCACTTCATCGACCGCGAAGAGAATGTCGTGACGCTCGAGCACCGCCTGAATCGCGGGCCAATAACCCGACGGCGGCGGCACGATGCCGCCCGAGCCCATCACCGGCTCGCCGAAAAACGCGGCGATCGTGTCGGCGCCCTCCCGCGCGATCAGTTGCTCCAGGTGCTCGACGCAATCCGCGACGAACTCCGCCTCGCTCGCGCCGGGGCGTGCGTCGCGATAGAAGTCGGGGCTCGCCGTGTGCAGCACCTGCGGCATGGGCAGATCGAAACCGGCGTGAAACTTCGGCTGCCCTGTCAGGCTGCCGGTCGCGATGCCCGAGCCGTGATAACTGCGCTGCCGCGCGATGATCTTTTTCTTGCGCGGCCTTCCGAGCACGTTGTTGTAGTACCAGGCGAGCTTCACCTGCGTCTCGTTGGCGTCCGAGCCCGACATGCCGTAGAACACCTTCTTCATGCCGGGCGGCGCCCACTCTTCGATCAGACGCCGCGACAGTTCGACAGCGGGGTCGTTCGAGAAGCCCGCATACGTGTGATAGAACGACAGCCGGCGCGTCTGGGCGGCGATCGCGTCGGCCATTTCCTCGCGTCCATAGCCGATGTTCACGCAGTAAAGCCCCGCGAACGCGTCGATGTACGAGCGCCCCGCGTGATCTTCTATGCGGATGCCCTGTGCGCGCGTCATCAGCCGCGCATCCAGTTCGCCCGACGCATGGTCGGACGCGTGCGTGCCGGGATGCATCAGATGCCGCCGGTCGGTTTCGAGCGTGAGCTCGCCGCGCGTGTGCATGGTTGCATTCATGTCGATGGGGATGTCGGTGTCGACGAAGTTCATGTTTTGTCCGCCGCTGAGGAATTGGCCGCAGCGTCCCACCGCGGATGCCACGCCGGCTGGCTCACGCGACCGTCGGCGCGAGCCAGCGCGCCGATGCGCGCCATCGAACTCGCATCGAGTTCGAAATCGGATACCGCAAGGTTTTCGCCGATGCGCACCGGGTTCGACGACTTGGGAATCGCCGCCACGCCGGGCTGCTGCACGAGCCAGCGCAAGATGATCTGGGCCGGCTTGCGTCCGTGTTCGCGTGCGATCTCCGCGATGACCGGATCGGCAAGCAGCTTGCCGCTGCCGAGCGGCGTGTGCGCGATCAGCGCCATGCCATGCCGGCGACACGCATCGAGCACCAGGGTCTGGTCGAGATACGGGTGGTATTCGCACTGATTGGCGGCCAACGGCACCGAGGCGAGCGCGACTGCGCGATCGAGCAAGGCCACCGGAAAATTCGATACGCCGATATGCCGCGTCAAGCCGCTGCGCTGCGCTTCGCACAGCGCGCCGATGGTCTCTTCCAGCGGCACTTCAGGGTTGGGCCAATGCACCAGCAGCAGATCGACGTGATCGAGCCCGAGCCGCGCGACGCTTGCCTCGGCGGCACGCCTGAAATCCGCGGCGCGCAATTCGGTGTGCCACACCTTGGTCGTGACGAACACCTCGTCGCGCGGCAGACCGCTCGCGGCGAGCGCCTGCCCGACCGCCTGCTCGTTCTCGTAGCGCGCCGCCGTGTCGATATGCCGATAGCCCGCTTCGAGCGCCGCGCGCACCGCTTGCACGCCTTCCTCATGCGTGGACCGCCAAGTGCCGAGGCCGATTGCGGGGATGCGCGCGCCATGAGCCCGGATAACCGGCGAGGCGTCGAGCGGCTGAAAAGAGAGTCCCATTGCCGTAATCGTTCTCCAATGCTTTCCAACTCGATGAGGGTGTGCCACAATACGGCACAGCGTTCCACAAACAGTGAACGAAAAGTAACACGCGCTTTTTTGCGTTGCAAGCGCAGCGTGGGCGAGCGCTCGCCCGTCGCCGTCCTTCATCGGAGACCTGCATGAAAAGTTTGTTGAAGAGCCTCGAGATCCTCGAGGCTGTGTCGAAGAACCAGCCGGTCAGCGTGGGCGTGCTGGCACGCTTGCTCGATATGCCGAAGTCGAGCGTGCAGCGCGTGCTGCTGACGTTTCACGAGGCGGGCTGGCTTCGTCAGTCGAGCGGCGATCTGACGCGCTGGGAAGTGGGACCGCGAATTCTCGGCGTGCGGCCTGCCGCGCTGCGCGGCGGCGCGCTGTATGCGGCCGCGCGTGAGCCGATGCGCGAGTTGCGCGACCTGACCAACGAAACGGTTCATCTGTCGGTGCCGGACAGCACCAACTCGATGGTCCTGATCGACCGTGCGGACTGTACGCAAACGGTGCGCACGTTCAGCCCGATCGGCGATCCGAGCCCGTTCCACGCCACCGCCACGGGGTTGGCGGTACTGGCGTACATGAAGGAAGCCGAGGTCGACGAAATCCTGAGCCGCGACCTGCCGAAGTTCAGTGAAACAACGCCATGCGATCCCGCCGAAATACGGCTGGAACTCGAGCGCATCCGGCAACGCGGCTATTCGGTGAATCTCTCGCAGTACCGTCCCGCGGTGTGCGCGATCGGCGCGCCGATCATCGATTCAGACGGCGCGCCAGCGGCGAGCATCTGCATCTCGATGCCGGAATCGCGCTATGACCCGGCACGTCTTGAAGAATGGGGCAAGGCGGTCGCGAAGGCCGCGGCTGCGATTGGCGTGTAGCAATCCGGTAGGGGTGGGGCGACGCGCGATTCACGGCGCGCCATGCCGTCGCCGCTTCCCGTCAGAACTTCAGCACGCCACGAGCCTCACCAGGCGCAGCACGATTTCGTGCATGCGCGTGCCGGGCAGGAAAAATTCGGCGACACCCAGCGCTTTCAGCACCCCCGCGCTTTCGGCCTGAACATTCCCGCCGAGCACGACGGGTATCGCGGCATGCCGCGCGCGCAATTCACGCATCAATTGCGACGTCAACTCGACATGTGCGCCCGCGAGCGATGACACGCCGATCATGTCGACCTCGTTCGCCAGCGCGCGCCGCGCAACTTCCGCGGGCGAGATGAAGAATTCGTTGGACACGACCTCGAAGCCCGCATCGATCAACGCGGCAGCCACCGCTTGCGCGCCGCGATCGTGGCCGTCCTGTCCGAGCTTCGTGATCATCACGCGGGGCTTGCGCCCCAGCGTCGATGTCAATTCATCGACCTGTTCGCAGGCAGCTTTCCACCTTGCATCCGACGAAAGCGTTTCCTCGTAGATGCCGGCGCTCGCATGCAAACCGATCGCATGACGCGGCCACACGGCTTCGAGCGCGCGCGTGCATTCGCCGACTGTCGCGCGCGCACGCATGCAGCGGATCGTCAACGCGAGCAGGTTGCCCGTGCCCTCGCGCGCGGCCGTTTCGAGCGCGTCCAACGCACGCGCCACATGCTGCGCATCGCGCCGCAGCTTGACCTCCGCGATGCGACGGAGCTGGTGGCCGCGCACTTTTTTTCCGTCCAGTTCGAAACATGCGGGCGCTTCGTCAGCGTCGCCATGAACGAACGCGTTGACGCCCACCACGACGCGTTGCCCGCTATCGATTTCGGCCTGCAGCGTCACGGCCGATTCGTGAATGCGTTGGCGAATCCATCCCGAGCGAATCGCTTGCACGACGCCGCCGCGCGCGTCGATCTCGCCGATCAGCGAACGCACGCGCGCCGCGATGTCGGCCGTCAGCGCTTCCATCATGTACGAACCGGCCCACGGATCGACGACGTCGCACAGTCCCATTTCGTGCTGAAGCATGAGTTGCGTGTCGCGAGCGAGACGCGACGACGATGCCGAGGGCAAGGCCAGCGCCTCGTCAAAGGCGTTCGTATGCAGCGACTGCGTGCCGCCGAAGACGGCCGCCAGCGCTTCGACGGTGGTGCGCACGATGTTGTTCGACGGCTTCTGCGCGGTCAGCGACCAGCCGGACGTCTGGCAATGCATCCGCAGAGCGCGCGCCTTGTCGGAAGCCGCGCCGCACTGCATCGCGAGTTCCGACCAGACGAGACGCGCCGCGCGCAGCTTCGCCACCTCGACATAGAAGTCCGTGCCGACGCCGAAGAAGAAGCTCATGCGCTCGCAGGCGTCGTCGGCATTCATGCCTCGCGCGCCAAGCGTTTCGATGTAGGTGCGCGCATGGGCCATCGTCAGCGCCAGTTCGAGCACGGGATCGGCGCCGGCCTCCTGAAAGTGATAGCCGGACACCGATAGCGCGTTGAAGCGCGGAGCATGTCGCGCGAGATAATCGACCACGTCGGCGGCGATTCGCAACGACGGTTCAGGCGCGAAGATGCAGGTGTTGCGCACGATGAACTCTTTGAGAATGTCGTTCTGAATCGTGCCGGTCAGTTGCGCTGCGGCCACGCCGCGCTCCTCGGCCGCGACGATGAAGGCGGCCAGCACCGGCAGCACCGCGCCGTTCATCGTCATCGATACCGAGGTTCGGTCGAGTGGAATGCCCGCGAAAAGACGCGCCATGTCTTCGACCGTATCGATCGCGACCCCGGCCAGCCCGACCTCGGCGCTCCCGCGCGGATCGTCCGAATCATAGCCGCGCTGGGTCGGCAGATCGAACGCGACGGACAAACCCTGCGCCCCTTCCGCCAGCGCGGTGCGAAACGCGAGGTTCGAATCGGCCGCTTCGGCGTATCCCGCGTATTGCCGGATCGTCCACGGCTTCGCCGTGTACATCGACGCGTATGGACCGCGCACGAACGGCGCGGCGCCAGGCATGCTGTTCAGATGCGCGACGCCAGCGAGGTCGGAGGCGGTATAAAGCGTCTTCAGCGGCACGGCGCGGCGCCGGGGCCTGGGCCGGGACTGCAAGCGCAGCGGCGCCTCGCGTTTGACGGCGGACCTCATCGCTGTCTCCAGCGTTTTTCCGTGACGACGTCGGCAATCTTCAGGTTGTCGCTGCCGCGTCGCACTTCGCTCCAATGCACGATGCCCTGCCCGCTTTCGCGTTCGCCGACCACATGCACGTTCAACGCATCACCGATGTTGACGTTGCCATAAAAGTGCAGCGACCGGCTCGCGATCACGGGCGGCTCCGCAAACCGGTGCCGTTGCCATTCGGCGCGATCGACAAACGACTGGAAGCTCGCGAAGTAGAGAAAGTCCGCGCCATTGAAGTCGTTGTTCGGACAGGGAAGAAAGCGGGCGGCCTCGTGCACGCCAGGCTCGAGCCCTTCGCATGAGGCCCAGTCTCCCGCCCTCAGGCGCTTGCCCGTTTGCGTCATGGCCAGCGCTTCGTCGGGCGCCGGACTGATCGCCCCCGCCAGCGCGGCAAGCGTTGCACGCGCGACCGAACGATTGTTGCGCGCTTCGGCGCGCGTGACGAACGTCGACGACATCGACACCTCCGCGATCGACGCATCGTCACGCACGATGCGGTGTGTGCTGAAGTGCCGGACCGGACCGGTCCTGCATAACGCGGTGTGAATGTCGAACTCGTCGTTCTCGCGCACGGCATCGAAACCGTGCGCCCGCAGGCGGATCGCGGTGAAGGCGGCATACGAGCGGCCGCCGTTGTCGTCGCTGAAATCCGGCGTGGCTCGCCCTGCGTGCGCGGCCAGCGCCTCCCAATGACGATGCCCGCATTCCTTCAGCAGCCAGTTCTCCGACAGGCCGGTGAAGCTCAATTGCGGCATGCCCGCGCGATAGCGTCCCGTCGTGTTCTGCATGGGCTTCGGTCGCTCAGGCCGCGAGACTATCGGTTGCCGGATCGGACGCATCGAGCGACGCGCGAATGGCGTCGACGACATAAGCCGCGTCGCGCGCGACGCCCGAGAAGCGCCCCGACCCCCACGTATGCAGCCACGGCAAGCCGATGAAATACAGCCCCGCTTGCGGCGTGATGCCCCGCGTGTGCGCCGGATAGCCGCGTCCATTGAACACGGGCGCATCGATCCAGCTGAAGTCCGGCGTGAAGCCGATGCACCAGATGATCGACGTGATGCCGCTCGCCGCCAGATCGAGCGAGGTGCGCTCGCCGTCCGGCCGCCATACCGGCTCATAGGCCGCTTCGCGCGGCGCGTCGATGCCGTGCCGGTCGATGAACGTATCGATGCTCGCGTTGATGCGGTTGTAGGTATCGTCCGCGCTGTCCAGGTTCTCGATCAGGTTCGGTGCGAACTGCAGGCGGCCGTCGCGCAGATCCTCGAGCCGGCCGTACAGCTCCATGCCTTCCAGCGCGAAACGCCGCAGATCGATGTCGCGTCCGCCGTCGCGGCCGGTCACGTAGTGGTTCGTGTTGTCCCGCACGCCTTCACGCAGCGGATGCTGCTCGACGGGCATGTCGTAGTAGTGCATGTCGGCGAGCCAGTCGACCACGTCGCGTCCGCGATAGAAACGCGCGCAGCGCGGCGCCTCGCCGACCGCGAGGTAGACCTTGCGCCCGGCCAGATGCAGATCCTCGGCGATCTGCGCACCCGATTGTCCCGAGCCGACGACGAGCACCGCGCCGTCCGGCAAGACCTCGGGATTGCGATAGTGCGAAGACTGCATCTGCACGATCCCGGCGGGCAGGCGCTCGGCCATGCGCGGCACGATCGGCGTGTGATAGCCGCCCGACGCCACGACGACGTGATCCGCGGTGAACTCGCCATTCGAGGTCGACACGTTGTAGCATCCATCGGCGTCGCGCTTCACGCGTTTGACCTCGGTGTGCTCGAGCACCGGCGCGTCGACCATCGCGATGAAGCCGTCCAGATACGCGATGATCTGATCCTTCTTCATGAAGCCATGCGGATCGTCGCCGCGATACGGGTAGCCGGGCAGCGCGCATTGCCAGTTCGGCGTGACGAGACAGAATGCGTCCCAGCGTTGCGAACGCCAGGTGTGCGTGACCGAATGCTTTTCGAGCACGAGATGATCGATGCCGGCTTCTTTCAGGTAGTAGCTGATGGACAGGCCCGCCTGGCCGCCACCCGCGACGATGACCGGGTAGTGACGATTCGCATGGGCCGCCTGAGGGCCAGGGCTAACGGTTGTGTTCGACATGGTTCTTTCCTGCTTTTCGTATGAATGTTCCGGCGCGCGGCCATTGCTTCGTCAATGGGCGCGCCGCATTCAGGTTTCACAAAAGTTCGACGACCTTCACGACCGCCAGCGGGTCCGACGAAAAAGCCTCGGCCTGCTGCTCGATCTGCGCGAGCTGATCCATCGCGGCCGAACAGGCGAAGCCGTATTTCTCGCGCACGCGCTCGGAGCCGATCTGCAAAGCCTCGCGCGAGCGTTCGACAAACTCGCTCAATGCATAGCTCTCGCCCGCGGCAAGGAACTCGCCGACCACCGTCGACGGCGAATAGCAGTTGGCCTCGGTGCCATCGGGCCACTGGACCCTGAAGTGCATGACTGGCATGACATATCCTCGATGAGTGAAGGGTTCAGACGGGAGCGGGTTGCAGTTGCCGCCGGTACAACGCGATGTGACGGCGGGCGCTCGCGGTCCAGCTGAAGCGCTGCAACAACTCAGGCACCGCGTGGGCGAAATCGATGCCGCCGCGCGCATCGAGCGAACGGCGCAACGCGCCGGCGATGCTATGCGCGTCGTCAGGCTGCGCCCAGCAGCAGACGCGTTCATCGAGGTACTCGATGAACGGCGCGATGCGCGAGACGACAACCGGCGCGCCCGACGCGAGCGCTTCCAGCACGACCAGCCCGAAACCCTCGCGCAACGACACCATCGAGACGACATCCGCGCGGCGCAGGAGCGCGGGCATGACCTCGTCGTCGAGCGGGCCGGTGACGACGATCGGACAGCCCGCGCCAAGCGCAAGATTCAGCGCCGCCGCGCGTTCGAAAAACCGCCGGCCATAGGCGTCGTGATCCAGAAGACTCGCGCCGCCCGCCACGACGAGTTGCGCATCGGCATGCGTCTGCCTGAGCAACGCGAACGCTTCGAGCAGTTGCAGTGTGTTCTTGCGTTCCTCGATGCCGCCGACCGCCAGCACGACGGGCGCGCCGACCATGCCGAATCTTGCGAGCAAGGCCGTGTCGGTGGCGTCGCGTTTTGCCGTGAAGCGCGTTAACTCGACGCCGTTCGTCACGGTCACCGCGTTCACGCCGAAGTCGCGCTGCATCCGGCGCGTCCACGCATCGCTGACGCAATAAACGGCGTCAGCATCGGCATACGCGCGCCGCTGCCATTCGGCGAGGCGCGGCACGGCGAAGTCGTCGAGATGGTGGACCGTTCGCACGAACCCGCGTATCGCGCCGTCATGCCGAAGCTCGGCGAGCGCGTTGCCGCTGATGCTGTCCTGCGCGTGGAGAACGTCGAAGCTCGTCGGATCGCTGGCCAGCAACGCGGCCTTCAACGCATCGATACGCGTCCGCACCATCGATACCGTGTCGCTCGCGTTGCCAGCGACCCGAGCGAGCACGATCCGGCACGGCGACGCCCGGAACATCGCGGCCCCGCCCACCGACGGCGCGAAGATCGTCACGCGATGCCCCGCGTCATGCAATGCGCGCGCAAGTTCGAGCGTGTGCACGACGCCGCCGCGCGGGTTCACCGAGTGCGTGAAGAGCGCGATTCGAAGGGGACGTGTCTTCATGCGCGCGCTCCCGAAGGCGCGCCGATGAACGGCCCGTCGCCGAAATTCCAGAGCAGCGCCGCGTCGCCGCGCTGAGTGAGCACCACTTCGCGCGACGCATCGACTTCGCCGATCACCGCGCACGCCAGATCGCGTGCAACGAAGCGCGCGAGCAGTTCGTCGACGTGTTCCGCGCGCACCGACAGCACGAAGCCGAAGCTCGGAAACGCGCTGAGCCAGCGCTCGAAGTCGACGCCCGGCGGTCGTGGAATCGCGTCGAGATCGATTCGCGCGCCCATCGCCGAACATTCGAGCAGCATCAACGACGTGCCCAGCACGCCGGCCATGCTGATGTCCTTCGCGGCATCGCACAGGCCGCTTTCCGCGAGCGCGGGCAGCAGCTCGAGATCGTCGCGCAAGCGCTGCGACGGCGCGCCGACCGAGGCGTTCCAGAACGGGTACGGGTCTTCGAAGCGGCCTCGCAGATCGACGGCCATCACGAGCCGATCGCCTGCGCGCGCCTTGAAGCTCGACAGCAACGCGCGCGCCCGGCCCACGATCGACACCGCGAGTTGCGGCTGCGCGCTGCGCGTATTGCTATGCCCGCCCACCACCGGCACGCCGTAGGCAAGCGACGCCGCCGCCATGCCGGCCAGCACTTCTTCGGCCGCGCCGAGGCCGTCGCTCCACAGCGCATCGACGACGGCAAGCGGCCGGCCGCCCATCGCATACACGTCGCTGATGTTGACCATCACGCTGCTGTAGCCCGCGAACCACGGCATGGCTTCGACGAAATCGCTCACCAGCCCTTCGATCGCGAAGAGCAGGTAGCCGTCGCCGTCACGGATCGCCGCGCAGTCGTCGCCGAGCGCGACCGCCTGCGCGAGATCGCGCACGCCGTGCGGCAGGCGCTGCGCCAACGACGCGACGACGCCCGCAATATCGGTTTTATGCCGGAAGCCGCGGCTTGCCCTTAGCCGTTCAACGAGCGAAGCGATGCTCATGAGCGGCCCCGCGACGACGTGACGAGCCCGCTCTCCGGCGTAAAGCACGGCGGATAGTGCGCGAGGTCCGCTTCCATCAGATGATGCGCACGGCCGAACAGCATCTCCTCGCCCACCGATTGCCAGTGCAGACGCCGGAACAACGGCACATTCTGGCTTTGCACATGCGCAAGAAACGTCTCGCAACCGAGCGCGTGCGCGCTGCTCACGGCGAGCCGGATCAGCGTCGAGCCGAGCTTGCCGTGCGAGCGGAACGCCGCATGCACCGCGAGCCGCGAGCCCAGCCACACATGCGGCTCGGTCTCGTGAATCCGTACGGTGCCGACGACCTGCTCCGGCACGCCCGCGATGCAACTCAGCGCGACCAGCAGCTTCGCGCGAGCGTCGATTTCATCGCGGTCGTCGCCGGCGAAGATGCCCTGCTCCACGCAAAACACCGCGCGCCGCAGCGCATAAGCCTCGTTGCTTTCCCACGGCAGCGTCGCCCATTTCACGCGGTACTCCGCAGGCGTGAACGCAAGCGGTAAGGCGTCCAGTTCATCGACGGCTTCGCAGAACATGGCTACTCCTCGTACGATGCCAGCGACGAACATGCGCCGCATTTGCCGCAGCCCGCCTTGATGTCGGCGGAACGCATCCGCGCGTCGCGCAGCATCGCACCGAGCGGAACCAGCACCGACTTCATGAACGCCGGCGTCGGCGCGGGATGGTCTTCGAGCGGCGTGCCGCTGATCGGCACGAACGGCACGACGAACGGATAGACGCCGAGCGCAATCAGTTCACGCGAGATCGACAGGATCGCGTCGGCGGTGTCGCCCAGTCCGGCGAGAATGTACGTGCTCACCTGCCCGCTGCCGAACACCGCGACGGCCGCCTTGAACGCCTCCCTATAACGCGACACGGACACGCTCGCCTTGCCGGGCATCACGCGTTCGCGCACGGCGGGCGTCACCACTTCCAGATGCATGCCGAGCGTATCGATGCCGCTCGCCTTCATCCGCTCGAACCAGCGGTCGTCGTCGGGCGGCTCGCATTGCGCCTGGATCGGCAGATCGACAGCGGCCTTGATCGCGAACGCGCTTTCGCAGAGGATCCGCGCGCCGCGATCGCTCGTCGGCGGCGTGCCCGTCGTCAGCACCATGTGCTTGACGCCGTCGAGCAGCACGGCCGCGCGCGCGACCTCGGCGAGCTGTTCTGGCGTCTTGCGCGCAATCGTGCGGCCCGCCGCGAGCGACTGGCCGATTGCGCAGAACTTGCAGGTCTTGCGGCGGCTTTCGTAACGGATGCAGGTTTGCAGCACGGTCGTCGCGAGCACGTCGGTGCCGTGCAGCGTGGCGATGTGCGAATACGGCACGCCGTCCAGCGTTTGCAAGCGCGTGAAGCGCGGCGCCTTCGGAAAGCTGATGTCCGCGATCGGTATCGTGCCGCGCAGCAGCGCGCTCGCGCCCGCTTCATCCGGCGCACTGGCGACGAACGGCGAGTTCCACGCCGAACTCGTATGCACCGGCACCATGATCGTCACGCCGTCGACGGTGACCGCCTTGTGATCCGACGGCCCCGCGCCGCCGCGCCGGCTCGCGACGCCCGCGTTCGGATCGACCAGACGCAAACCCGCGGACTGCAACTCGGTGCGCAGTTGCGTCATCTGCCGGTGCCGTTCGGTTCCCACTTCACTCGACTGCCGGCTCATGGCCGGCGGGTTCGCGCTGGTATTCATCCTGACCTCCACCCGTGGTATCGAAAGCGGCGTCGGCGCTGAATCGCTCGAACGCCGTGTTCATCGGCGCGACCGGGGTCGCGGGACGATCGTTGATCGCAAGGCTCAACAACTCGGGCCGCGCGTAATGGCCGACCGAGTCCATCATCCGTTTGCGCTTCGTGATGAGCGACATGTCGAGATCGGCAACCACCATCCCTTCGCCTTCGCGCAAGGGCTCGGCGAGATGCTGTCCTTCCGGCGACACGATCGCGGTATGACAGCCGCCGCGCAGCGCCTTTTGCAGCTTTGGATCGCTCGTCACCGAATCGATCTGCGCCTCGCTCAGCCAGCCCGTCGAGTTGACGACGAAGCAGCCCGATTCGAGCGCGTGATGACGAATCGTGACTTCGATCTGCTCGGCGAAGATCGGCCCGACGAGCGAACCGGGGAACTGGCTGCAATGGATCTCTTCGTGCTGCGTCATCAACGCATAGCGCGCGAGCGGGTTGTAGTGCTCCCAGCAGGCGAGCGCGCCGACGCGCGCTATACCCGTCTGCGCGACCTTCAGTCCCGCCGCGTCCCCTTGGCCCCAGATCATCCGCTCGTGAAAAGTCGGCGTGAGCTTGCGGCGTTTGAGCACGAGGCGACCGTCGACGTCGAACACGAGTTGCGTGTTGTACAGGCTGCCGTGATCGCGCTCGTTCACGCCGAGCACCACCACCATCGCGTGACGGCGCGCCCGTTCGGCTACCGCCTGCGTGACGGGCCCCGGCACGACAACGGCCTGTTCATACAGCCGCATGTGATCGGCGCCCGACGCGACGGGCGGAAGCACGAACGAAAAGTACGGGTAGTACGGCACGAACGTCTCGGGAAAGACGATCAGCTGTACGCCTTTGGACGCGGCTTCGTCGATCGCGGCGCACACCTTGTCGAGCGTGCCGCCGGGACGATCGAACTCCGGTGCGATCTGCACCGCGGCCGCTCGGATGATTCGCTGGTCGGACATGATCGGCACCCGGCCCGCGCTCAAACGGTCCACGTGTGGATGATCAGCGCGTTCTCCTTGCGATGGAGAAGCTGGATATCGAGCACGTCGAGCGGACTGACCGGACGAATGCCTTCGATCAGCGACGCTTCGCCATGACCGTACAGCGCCTGCAATGCGAAGCGGCAGGCGTACACCTTGCCGCCCTCTTCCATGAACTTCGCGAGCTGCTTGTTGAAGTTCAGATGACCCGGAAAGGCTTCGTCGCCGAGCGTCGGAAAGCCGCGTTGCAGACCGAGCGTGACGCCCGGCCCGTACAGCAGCACCGATGTATCGAAGCCCTTGCGTTGCAGGCGCGTGGCCTGCAACAGATTGACGAAACCGATCGAGCCTTCGAACGCGACGGTGTGAAACGTCACCAGCGCCTTTTCGCCGGGTTCGGCTTTGACGTCGGGGAACACCTTCTCTTCGTAATCGACCAGAAAATCGCCTTTCTGATGCAGAGGTTTATTGACGGCGGGCATATCACTCTCCAATAAGTCGCGTAATTGATCGTATTTGCCCGCCGGAAAATGGCCGGCTGGCGAATTCAATAACGCAATGGATATGCCAATATCCGGCGCGAAACATGCAATCAACTTCCAATCATTCAAAGAGCGATTGTTCGAGCGACCCGAAAAAAATTTCGCATGCCTTGTTCGACGGGACTTTGCGCCGAATCGCGCAAGGCGGCCGCGCACCCTGTCAGCGCAGCGCAAGACCTGTTCATGCGTGCGCATGGTGCGGCAAACCCCGAAAGCGTGCATTCATCCAATCAATGCGATCAACTCTCAGGTCGAATGAAAAATGATTTATTTCTATTGCGAACCGCGTGCTACTTTCGAGCGACGCCAATAAGGAATGTTTAGCATGGACAGCCTCACGCATCACTGGCTCAAGCGATTAACCGAAAGCCGCAAACCGGCTTATCTGGTGATTCCTGATCTGATCGAGGAAGATCTCGCGAGCGGGCGTCTGCGTCCGCGTGACCGTCTGCCGGGTCTGCGCGATCTGGCGACCGCGCTGCAACTGAACTACACGACCGTCGCGCGCGCCTATGCCGAAGCGCGCAAGCGCGGCCTGCTCGACGCGCGCGCCGGCAGCGGCACCTTCGTGCGCGGCCGAACCCAGACGTTGCCGCTCGCGGGCGGCAGCAGTGTCGAGATGTCGATGAACATGCCGCCCGAACCGCCCGAGCTCGCGGCGCGCCTGCGCGAGTCGGCAGCGAGTCTGTTCGCGCACGCCGATCCGTACCGCCTGCTGCGCTATCAGGATTTCGGCGGCACGCCCGACGATCGCGCGGCGGGCCGCGCCTGGCTGAAAGAGCGTCTGCCCGACTGCACGGACGATACCGTGCTCGTCTGCCCCGGCATTCATAGCGCGCTCGTTGCGCTCGTTTCGCAACTCGCGCGCCGCGGCGAGACGATCTGCCTCGACACGCTCGCGTATCCCGGCATCAAGGCGATCGCGTCGCAACTCAGCGTGCGCCTGCAACCGCTGCCGCGCGACGACGAAGGACCGCTGCCTCATGCATTCGAAGCGCTGTGCAAGAGCGAAAAACCCGGCGCGTTCTATTGCAATCCGACGCTGCAGAATCCGAGCACGCTCACGTTGCCGGGTCAGCGCCGCGAAGCGCTCGCCGACGTCGCGTTGCGCTATAGCGTGCCGATCATCGAAGACGACGCTTACGGCTGGCTGCCGGCGAAAAAGCCCATCGCGCTTGCCGCGCTCGCGCCCGAGTTGACCTATCACGTCACCGGCTTTTCGAAGACGCTCGGCGCCGGTTTGCGCGTCGCCTATCTGCGCGCGCCGACCGCGCGGCAAACGCAACGCATTGCCGGCGCGTTACGCGCGACGACGGTCATGCCCAGTCCATTCACGGCGATGCTGGCGACGCAATGGGTCAACGACGGCACCGCGCACGAGATGCTCGATGCGATTCGCGTGGAGGCCAATGCGCGCCAGGCGATCGCCGCGCAGGAACTCGCTGAATTGCGCTACGACGCGCACGTCGACGGCTTTCACCTGTGGCTGCCCATTCCGGCGCAATGCAACTGGAGCGCGCCCGAGCTGGCGTTGCAACTGCGTAATCAGGGCGTCGGCGTGGTGGCGGGCGCCGCGTTCTCGACGGACGGCAATCCGCCCAACGCCGTCCGCGTGTGCCTCGGCGGGCCGCAAGATCGCGACGATTGCCGCGACGCGTTGCAACGCGTCGCCGAGACGCTGAACGACCCGCATCATCTGCATATGCCGATGATGTAGGCGGTCATGTCGATCTTCGGCGCATACGGCACTACCGTGGGATGTTGAGCGTAGCAAGTGTCCGCAAGCGCTAGCCGTTGTCGCCTCCGGCGACTGGCAACACGGTCCCGGTGATGTAGCCCGCCTCGTCCGAAGCGAGGAACAGAATCGGCGCGGCCTGTTCCTCGATGCTCCCATAGCGTTTGAAGAAGGTCGATTCGATGACCTGCCTGACCGCTTCGCTCATCCAGATCCTCTCCCGCTCGCTATCGCCGGCCGTATTGCGCGGGACGCGTCGCGGAGGCGCATCGGTCCCGCCCGGCGCGGTCGCAACCACGCGGATGTTGTGCTCCGCGTATTCCATCGCGAGCGACTGCGTAATCGCGTTGACGCCGCCCTTGGCCGCCGAATACGGTACGCGGCGGATACCCCGCGTCGCATTCGATGAGACGTTGACGATGGTCCCGCCGCCACGCGCGAGCAGATGCGGCAACACGGCATGGCAGGCGTACAGCGTCGGCATCAGGGAGCGGCGGATTTCCGCGTCGATCTGTGCCGGTTCGAACTCGGCGAACGGACGCATGCGAATCGCGCCGCCCACACCGTTGACCAGAATATCGATGCCGCCAAACTTGCGCACTGCAAAGGCCATCGCCGATGCCGCGCCGTCGTACGTCTCGAGGTCGGCGACGAAGCCGGCCGTGTCCGCGCCGCTCGCTTCGGCGGCGACCTCGGAGACGAAGTCGGCGCGGTCGACGAACAGCACCTTGCCGCCTTCGGCCGCGGCGCGAAGCGCGACCGCGCGACCGATGCCCTGTGCGGCGCCGGTGACCACCATCACCTTGCCGGCAAACCGTTGCGTGCTCATGCCGCCCTCGGTGCCGCGTTAGGCGTGAACTTCTCGTAGTGGAAGCTGTTGGGCTTCACGCCGTTGGCGTCGAAATGCTGACGCACCGCATCGACCATCGGCGGCGGCCCGCACAGGTACACGTCCACGTTGCCATCGTTGACGGCCTCCGCCGGCATGTGCTGCATGACCCAACCCCTGCGGGGATGGGTCGAATCCGTGTCGGCCACGACGGTGCTGTAAGTGAAATTCGGCAGCTTCGCCACGTACCCGTCGATTGCCTCGACCTGCACGAGATCGAGGTCTCGCGTCACGCCGTAAATCAGATGGACTTTTTGCTGCGACTTCGCACGGGCCAGCACTTCGAGCATCGACAGGAACGGCGCCAGCCCGGTGCCGCCCGCGAGGAACAGCAACGGCCGCTCCACGGCGCGCAGATAGAAGCTGCCGAGCGGTCCGGTCAGTTCCACCTTGTTGCCGGCCTGCGCGGAGTCGAGCCAGGTGCTCATCACGCCACCCGAAATTTTCTTGATCAGAAAACTGACTTTCGATTCGCCCGGCGCCGACGAAAAAGAATATGAACGGTGCTGACCGCTGCCAGGAACGTCGATGTTGACGTACTGGCCCGGCAGGAACACCGGCGCGGTCGCCTCCACATCGAGTTCGAGCACGATGGCCGCGTCGTTGTGCGCTTCGATCTTCGATACGGTCGCGGCGAACCTGCCTTGCCCAGTCTTGCATGCGATGGAAGACGCCGGCACCGCGATGACACAATCGCTTTCCGGCACCATCTGGCACGTGAGTACGAGACCGCCTTCCTTCTCGTCTTCGGTCAGCGCATCTTCGATGTAATCGTCGCCCAGGTCGTAGCGTCCGCTCTCGGCTCGGCACTTGCAGGTGCCGCACACGCCATCGGAGCAATCCATCGGCAGGTTGATCTTTGCGCGAAAGGCGGCATCGAGTACCTTTTCGCCCGCCTTGCATGTCACGAAGCGGGTCACGCCGTCTTCGAAATTCAGTGCAATGTTGTAGCTGGACATCTTGCCTCCTGGTCTTCTCTTCTCATTTCCGCAGGGTTTGCGCTCAAACGTGATAGACGTCGAGTACCTGGCGGATGTAGTCGTCCTTAAGCACAATTCGCTTGCGGGAAATCAACAGTTCATCGCCGACCTTTCGCAGCGTGACGAACATCGTGCCGAAAAACTGGTCGGTGGTTTTGTAACGGTGGCTGAGCGTGTTGAAGTTGTAGCGCACGTCCACTTCGTTCTCGCGCTCGGCCAGCACTTCCACGTTGGTGACGTTGTGACTGGTTCGCGGTTCAGGCATCGAGGCGCCGCTGCGTTCGGTCTTGATACGGAACACCCGGTCTTCCAGGCCGCCACGGTTCGGGTAATACATCAGCGAAATCTGACTCTCGTGGTCGTCGGTAAGCTGGTCGTCGTCGTCCCACGCCGGCATCCAGTAGGTGACGTCCCCGGTATAGCAGGCAAGCCAGTCGTCCCATCGACGGTCGTCGAGCAGGCGCGCTTCGCGGAACAGCGCGGCGCAAATCGTCTGGTAATCGAAGCTCATGCCAGGGCCTCCCCGTGTTCCTTTTTGAGTGCGTCGCTCATCACGCGCACCCAGTATTCGTGCTGACACACGAACAGGCCTTCGTCCTCACTCCGCTCGCCCGAGATCAGCGGCTTCATGCCCATGCTTTTCGCGTTGGCGTCGGGACCTTCGATCCACAACGGCGCCCCGCGCGAAAGGTCGTTCCACAACGCAGTGGTGCCGGCATAGCCAGCCTGGCAGGCGCGAAACTCTTCGAGGTCGTCCGCGGTGCCCATGCCCGAGACGTTGAAGAAGTCTTCGTACTGGCGGATGCGGGTCGCCCGCTCGGCTGCGCTCTCGCCCTTCGGCGCGAAACAGAAGATGCTGACTTCGGTCTTGTCCACGCTGATCGGACGTACCACGCGAATCTGGGTGCTGAACTGGTCCATCAAAAACACGTTCGGATACAGGCAAAGATTCCGTGTCTGATTGACGATGAAGTCCGCCTTCACGTCGCCAACGCGTGCCTTGATTTCGTCGCGGTATCGATGGACCGGTCGCACTTCCGGGTTCATCGTCCTGGTCCACAGCAGGATGTGGCCGTGGTCGAACCCGTACACGCCGGCTATCGACTTGCTCCAGCCATTCGCGTCCACGGCCTTGGTGCCGTCGGCCTTGCGCCGGTCCATCGTCGCAGCGTAGTTCCAGTGCACGGTGCTGACGTGGTAGCCGTCGCAGCCGTTCTCCATCTGCATCTTCCAGTTGCCGTCGTAGATGTAGGATGAATTGCCGCGCAACACTTCCAGACCGTCCGGGGCCTGGTCAACGATCTGGTCGATGACGACCCTGGTCTCGCCGAGGTAGTCCTCCAGTGGAATCGCGTCTGCATCGAGGCTGCCGAACAGAAAGCCGCGATAGCTCTGGAAGCGTGCGACTTTCTTCAGGTCGTGCGAGCCGTGGGTATTGAATTGAACCGGGTACTCGGTGGTCTTCACGTCTTTCACTTTCAGCAGCTTGCCGGTGTTGGCGAAGCTCCAGCCGTGGAACGGACACGTGAAGGTGCCTTTGTTGCCGTGCTTTTTACGGCACAGCATCGCGCCCTTGTGCGCGCACGCGTTGATGACCGCGTGCAGTTCGCCGTTTTTGTCGCGCGTGATCACGACAGGCTGGCGGCCAATCCAGGTGGTGTAGTAGTCGTTGTTGTCGGGAATCTGGCTTTCATGGGCGAGATAGACCCAATTGCTCTCGAAGATGTGCTTCATCTCAAGCTCGAACAAATCGGCGTTCGTGAAGATGTCGCGGCGGCAACGGAATACACCGTTTTGCCTGTCGTCCTGAACGGCGGTGTGCAGCAGTTCATCCAGTTGCCTGGCTTTGTCGATAATGGCGGACATGTGTGCTCTCCCTACGCGTGCTCCAGGTCGTGGAGCACGCGCATCGGTGTCGAAAGATTCTTGCGGAGCATTGAGCGGCAGCAGCGGTACGACGTAGCCGCCGCGTTGAGCGCTTACGCCGTGGCGGACGCACGCAGGCGATTGACAAGCTGGTTATCCTTGCCCTGCACCCGCGGAGTCAACGCGATGTTGAACTCGATTTCCCCGTACGCGTCGGCCTTCATGCCTAGCGCCGTGCCGCCGGTCTTTTCCACCACATGCGGAATCAGATCCTCGCGGGTGGCGTAGGCGAAGTCGTCCCAAATCAGCGGGTCGCCCTCGATGTTGATTTGAGTCGTCAGCTTGCGGTACTTGTCCGTGGTGACGAAGAAGTGCACGTGCGCCGGACGGTTGCCATGACGAGCCAGCGCATTCAACAGTTGCTGGGTCGCGCCATGCGGCGGGCAACCATAGCCGACCGGCATGAGCGTACGGAATTCGTACTTGCCGTCGACACCCGTGCTGACCGCACCGCGCAGATTGAACTCGCTCTGCGCGCCGGTCGGGTCGAAGTGCGAATAGAAGCCTTTTGAATTGGCGTGCCAGCATTCGACCACCGCTCCCGCGACGGGCTTGCCGTCCGCGCCGGTGACAGTGCCGCGGATAACCAGCGGGCCCGCATCCTGATCCGGGTCGATGTCGATCTTCGAGATGCCGTCGCGCACGGGCGCACCGGCGACATACAGTGGACCTTCGATGGTACGCGGCGTGCCGCCGATGATTTCAGCCGCCTTATCCGCTGCGTCCATGCGAATGTCGAGATATTTTTCCAGACCGAGGCCAGCAGCAAGCAGCGCCGCTTCGCCGTCCTGGCCGAGTTTGTTGAAGTAGTGGACGCCGGCCCAGATTTCATCGGGCGTCATGTCGAGGTCGTCAATGGCCCTGAACAGGTCGCCCAGCAGGCGCTCGACAATCTGCTTTGCACGCGCATTGCCGTCCTGACTTCCGAGGTTGGCGGCGGCCTTCAGCAGGTCCTGCACTTCCTTCGTATCGAATACCTTGACGCTCATGTCTGCTCCTGAATCCCTATTTTCTGGTCGGGGTAAACCCCTTGTTCGGCGCCTGCTCGAATATGCCTGAGAGGTATAATCGGCGCTGAAACCGGGTGTAAATGCAGAATAGTGGACGTTGGAATACCCAGTCCAACACTGATTTAGTATCGGTCTATATCCGTGGGGTATTGAAATGGAACTGCGGCATCTTCGCTATTTCGTCGCCGTGGCCGAGGAACGCAATTTCACGCGCGCGGCACAGCGGCTGAACATGGCCCAACCGCCTTTGAGCCGTCAGATCCAGCAGCTCGAAGAGATTCTCGAAGTGCAGCTATTCCAGCGCGACTCGCGTCCGCTGAAGCTCACCGAGACGGGCAAGTTCTTCTACGCTCATGCCGTGCAGTTGCTGGCCCAAACGTCCGAACTCGAATCGATGACGCGGCGCGTGGGCAACATCGAGCGCAGTCTCTCCGTCGGTTTCGTGGGTTCGACGTTGTACGGGATGCTGCCAAAAATCATCCGGCGTTTCCGCGATGAGAACACGACCGTCGAACTCAGCCTCCATGAGATGTCGACGATGGATCAGATCCGAGCGCTGAAGGACGGTCGGATCGACGTCGGGTTCGGCCGTATCCGGCACGAGGACGCACACATCCGCCGGGTGATTCTGCGCGAGGAGAAGATGATCGTTGCCCTACCCGAGGGGCACTCGCTGTCGCTAGCCAAGCCCGTCCTTGCGCTCGGCGACCTGGTCAACGAGACCTTGATTATTTTCCCCAAGGCGCCGCGCCCCAGTTATGCGGACCAGGTGCTCTCGGCATTCGAGGACCGCGGCCTCAAGCCTCGCCGGATATATGAAGTACGAGAGTTGCAGATCGCGCTGGGCCTCGTGGCAGCGGGGGAAGGAATTTCTGTCGTTCCGAGCAGCGTGTACGGTTTGAAGCGGGACGATGTGAGCTACAAGGAACTCGACGACCCGACGCTGGTTTCGCCGATCATCATGAGCATGCGTGCGCTCGACGAGTCGCGGGACATTCGGGAAATGCTTGAACTCATCTATCGGCTGTACGAGGAGGAGCAGATCGACCACGCACCTCGCAACGATCCTGAGCGGTGATATTCGCCATACCCACTGGGTATGGCACTAGACGTCAACGGTGTTGGACATCGGGTAATTGGGCACGCAATACTTCAGCAAGCCCTCCACTCCAACATTCCAGGTATGAACGCTCAAATCACCTCCGTCGAAGCGATTGTGGTTGATCTTCCAACCATTCGCGCGCATCAGCTAGCCATGGCGACGATGCAGCAACAAACCCTGGTGATCGTCCGTCTGCGCTCGAGCGATGGCATCGAGGGTCTTGGCGAAGCCACGACGATCGGCGGTCTGTCGTACGGCGACGAGAGTCCCGAAGGCATCAAGCTGACCATCGATACTTATCTCGCACCTGCAATCGTTGGGCAAGACGCGACCAACATCAACGGCGCGATGCTCAAGCTGAACAAGATTGCGCGCGGAAACCGGTTTGCCAAGTGCGCCATTGAAACGGCTTTGCTGGACGCTCAGGGCAAGCGCCTGGGCGTGCCGGTTTCAACGCTTCTTGGCGGCGCGGTCCGCAAGACGCTTCCGGTCCTGTGGACGCTCGCAAGCGGCGATACCCAACGCGACATCGATGAAGCGGAAACGCTGCTTGCGGAACGTCGCCACCATACTTTCAAGCTGAAGATCGGCCGGCGCAGCGTTCGTGATGACGTCGCGCACGTGTCGAGAATCAAGGCCGCGCTCGGCGACCGTGCCAAGGTCACCGTCGACGTGAATCAGGCCTGGAACGAGGTTGACGCGGCGCTGGGAATCGAAGCGCTCGAGGCCGCCGGCATCGACCTCATCGAGCAACCCACGCCGCGAGAGCAACGCGCAGCGCTCGCGAGACTCGCATCGCGTTTCATCGTGCCCATCATGGCCGACGAAGCAGTAACCGGCCCGGAGGACGCCCTCGAACTCGTGCGCGGTGGATGTGCGGACGTGTTTGCATTGAAGATCGCGAAGTCCGGCGGAATTTACGGAATGATGCGTACCGCCGCCATTGCGGATGCCGCTGGCGTGTCGCTGTACGGCGGCACGATGCTCGAGGGCAGCATTGGCTCGATAGCTTCGGCGCATGGATTCAGCGCTCTTGCGCAGCTTGCGTGGGGTACCGAGTTGTTCGGACCGCTGCTGTTGAAAGACGATATCGTTACTGCGCGACCGCAATATCGGGACTTCGATCTTCACATGCCAGAGGGTCCCGGGCTCGGCCTCCACATCGATGAAGACAAGCTCGCCTTCTACCGTCGCGACAAAGGAATCTGAGCACGCGCCGTTCAACCTAGAAGCCATTACTCCGACCGTCTCTTGTCAGTCCGGCTGGCTGGCTGGAACGTCGCATTTCGGGAAGGGAATCATGCTTTACCTCGTCAGGATGGACGTACATCTGCCGCACGACATGCCCGCTGCTCAGGCCGATGAAATCAAGGCTCGTGAGAAGGCTTACTCGCAAGAACTGCAACGGCAAGGAAAGTGGCGGCAACTGCATCGCGTGGTGGGTGAGTATGCGAACTACAGCGTCTTCGATGTTGAATCACATGACGAACTTCACGCTATTCTTTCGGGTCTGCCGCTGTTTCCGTTTATGACGATGAAGGTGACTGCGCTTGCTCATCATCCGTCGTCTATTTGTTGATACGCTACGGTGCTGGAACTCATGTCGATGCAACATGATTTCGAACTCCGGGCCTACTAAGTCCGGCATGTTCAAAAGCGCTTCATGGGTGAATCCACCTTCATTTCTCGAAAGCACGGCATCAAGCGTTTCAAAAAAACTCTCCTCCCCTCGTACCACTCTGCACGAAGGCATTCTGGTTCTAAAAGAACGTGCAGAAGCTTCTCCAGGCCACTAACTTCTTCGCGATACGCGCTGGAACCGCTTTGCTACGCCTGCGGGTCAAGGCGGGTCTCGATATAAGCAATTCCCGCACACCCAAAAAGTCCGCGATGATTATTTCTATTGCGGTTTCAAACCGAAGATTTCTGCAAAGACATTGCACAGCACCGCTTCGGCCGAAGCGGTCGGCAGTTCGTTGGGCATGGTCATGTTGAAGTAGAGGATGCCGTCCATCAACGCGATGGCGGCGAGCGCGTAGTCGGTGCAAGGACCTGGCGATTGCATATTGACGCGTTTGCGCACATGTTCGATGAAGGACGCGACCATATCGCGCTTTTCCAGGCACAGGGCGTTCATGCGTTGCCGGAATTTCGCGTCACGCATGGCGTGCAGACGCGCCTCTGCCCAGATGATGTAGTTGCCCTCGTCACGATAACGCTGTGCGTATAACAAGGTGAGCTGCTTTTGCAGCCCGTCGCTGCGCGGGTCTGCATCCAGCAGCTTGCGCAAGTTTTCCTGCACGTTCTGATGATCGCGCCGGAGCAGTTCGAGGAACAGGTCGTTCTTGCTGTCGAAGTTCGAATAGAACGCGCCGCGGGTGTAGCCGGCGTGGGCGGCGATGTCCTCCACGCTGGTCGCAGCGAGCCCTTTTCCCGCAATGCGCAGGGCCGCTGCGTCGAGCAGGCGCGAGCGAGTCTGTTCGCGGGCTTCATCCCGGCTTAATCGTTGACGTGGCATGCGGCAAGGTATCGAGTCATTGCGTTATCAGCCCGGTGCGGCGCCTGGCGCGGACGGAACGATGCGTTCCGTCGCGCGACGGCAAGCAACAGCGGGCACCTTTCGACAGACGGGCGAAACAGAGCCCCCGGCAACGGCCATCGAACCACGGAGACGGCGAAATTTCATGCCCTCTCCTGGCGCTACAGGCGCGTACGGTTGCTACCTGATTGCGACTGCTTCCAGGTCGCCGGCTTGCCAACCTCCCCCGAGTGCCTTGAAGGCAGCGACCGCTGCACGTGCTGATTCGGTTTGCGCCTGCGCGCGCTCATCCGACGCACGGAGCAGGTTTTCGTCGGCCTGCAGGACTTCGATCAGACTGACGACACCTTTTTGATAGGCCGCAAACGAGGCCGCTCGCGCGCGGCCGAGCGAGTCCACTCCCTGGGTGAGCACGGCAGCCTGTTCCTCGCGCTTGACCAGGGCCGAGAAGGCGTTCTCCACGTCCTCGGTTGCATGTAGTGCAGCAAGCCGATACGCAGCCAGCATCTCGGCCTCCTGGCCCTTGGCCTGATCGATCTGCGCATTGATCCGGCCGAAGTCGAACAGACGCCAGCGCAGCCCCAGCACGCCGGCCGCCTGGTTGGCGCCGCTTGAAAACAGATTGCCGCTGGCCACTGATGTCGCGCTGCCGATCAGGCCACTGAGCGAGAGCTTGGGGTAGTACTCGGCGATGGCGACGCCAATGCGCGCATTCGATGCGGCGAGGCGCCGCTCAGCCACGATCAGGTCGGGCCGGCGCCTGAGCAGTTCACCCGGCGATCCGGTGGCCGCCATCCGCGGGGCGGCCGGGATGTCGCCAGCTTCGACCAGCTCTGCGCGATGCGTGCCGGGCTGCGCACCCAGCATCACGTCCAGTGCGTTCATCGCCGCGTCCAGGCCCGTCTCGAGAACGGGGACGGAGGCCCGGACCTGGGCAAGCGCTCCCTCGGCTTGCCTCACCTGAAGCTCGGCCGCCAGGCCCTTGCCATACAGAAGGTTGATCGTCGAGAGCAGATCCTGCTGGGTCTGCACCTGCCGCCGGGCAACGTCCAGACGGGCTTGCAAGCCACGGATGCTGATGTAGGTGTCGGCGGTCTGTGCCGCCACAGCCAGGCGCGTGGCCGCCGCGCCCGCTTCCGAAGCCTGGTACTCGCCGAGCGCCGCTTCCCGTCCACGACGCAGCCCTCCGAACACATCCAGTTCCCAGCTCGCGCCAAGATTGGCTTCGTAAGCGTTGCCGTAGCGGTCGAAGCCCGGCGTCGAGTTCAAGACCCGCCCCAGCGGCGTTTCAACGGATTGGTAGGCTCGGGCGGCCTGGCCGCTGAGATTGCCGGAAGGCAGCAACGCGGCATTCGCCGCCCCAAGTCCCGCCCGCGCTTGCGCGACGCGAGCGGATGCCTGCACGAGATCGAGATTCTGCTCCAGCGCCAGCGCGACGAATCGTGTCAGTTGCGGATCGCTGAACCCCGTCCACCATGTCACGAGGTCGGCGCTGGCCGTCGCCTGCCGCTGCTCGAGCGCGGCCTGGCCCAGGAACCGCTCGGGCATGGGTACGTTTGGCCGGGTGTAATCCGGACCGACGGCGCAGCCTGCCGAGAGGCTGGCGACGATGAGCATGGCAAGGGTGCGTTTTGGCAGCATGGGTTTCTTCCGGCGAAGAGAACAAGTGATTGTGACTATAATACACATTAGTCACTTGTTGTCGATTCCTGAGAGCGGCGGTAAGCTGCGAACCATGAAAAGTGCAATCACCTATCCCGTTTCCGCCCGCGGCCCCGCCGACCACGACGTGCGCGATCAGATCGTGGCGGCGGCCACCGAGCACTTCAGCCGCTTTGGCTACGAGAAGACAACCGTCTCCGACCTTGCCAAGGCCATCGGCTTTTCGAAGGCCTACATCTACAAGTTCTTCGAGTCCAAGCAGGCGATTGGCGAAATGATCTGCGCGAACTGTCTGCGCGAGATCGAAAGCGAGGTCAAAGCGGCCGTTGACGAGGCCGATCGGCCACCGGAGAAGCTGCGGCGCATGTTCAAGTCGATCGTCGAGGCCAGCCTTCGCCTGTTCTCGCAGGACCGCAAGCTTTACGAGATTGCCGCGTCGGCAGCCACGGAGCACTGGCAGGCGACGCTCGCCTATGAAGAGCGCATCCAGAAGCTGCTGCAGGACATCCTGAAGGAAGGCCGGCAGAGCGGGGACTTCGAGCGCAAGACGCCGCTCGACGAGACCGCGATGGCGATCTACCTGGTCATGCGCCCCTACCTCAACCCGCTCATCCTGCAACACAGCTTCGATTACACGGTGGAGGCGCCGGCGCAGTTGGCAAGCCTGGTGCTCCGCAGCCTGTCACCCTGAAGCAAAGCTTTGAGTGACTGTTGACTATATTAGTCACTAGAACCATAATGAAAGCCGTCATCACTTCGTCGATGGGACTTTCATGCTCTCGCGTCGCCTCGCCACCTGCACCGTCGTGTGTTCCTTGCCATTTGCGCTAGTCGCTTGCGGCGCAAAAGCACCCTCCGATCCGCGCACCGAGGCGCCGATGGTGCGTGTCGCCATTGTCCAGAGCGCGACGCCAGCGTCGCGTTCGTTCACGGGAACCGTAGCTGCCCGGGTGCAGAGCGACCTCGGGTTTCGCGTCGCTGGCAAGGTGCTCGAGCGGCTTGTGGATACGGGACAAGCCGTCAAGCGCGGCCAGCCGCTCATGCGCATCGACCCCGCCGATCTGAAGCTCGCTGCGCTGGCGCAGCAGGAGGCGGTTGCGGCCGCGCGAGCGCGGGCCCAGCAGACGGCGGAGGATGAAGCCCGCTACCGCGACCTGCGCGGCACCGGCGCGATCTCGGCTTCGGCCTACGCCCAGGTCAAGGCGGCGGCGGACGCGGCCAAAGCCCAGCTCAGCGCAGCCGCGGCCCAGGCCGACGTCGCCCGGAATGCGAGCCGCTATGCGGAGCTCGTAGCCGATGGCGATGGCGTCGTCATGGAAACGCTGGTCGAGCCCGGCCAGGTCGTCAACGCGGGGCAGATCGTGGTGCGCCTCGCCCACGCCGGGCGACGTGAGGCCGTTATCCAGTTGCCCGAAACCCTGCGCCCCGCGGCCGGTTCGATCGCGCAAGCCACGCTGTTCGGCAAGGAAGGCGTCAGCGTTCCGGCCACGCTGCGGCAGCTCTCGGATGTGGCGGATCGCCTGACCCGCACGTTCGAGGCGCGGTATGTGCTGGACGGAGAACTCGCCAATGCACCGTTGGGCACTACGGTCACGATCCGGATTCCGGATGGACATGCCTCCGCGCAAGGCGGCTTGCAGGTGCCGATCGGCGCCCTGTCCGACGCGGGCAAGGGACCGGGGGTGTGGGTCATCAACGGCGAGCCGGCAAAGGTTGCCTGGCGGCCGGTTGCGATCCAGCATCTGGACGACGATGGCGCACGCGTCGCCGGCCAGCTCAGCCAGGGCGACCGGGTCGTCGCGCTCGGCGCGCATCTGCTGCGCGACGGCGAGCAGGTCCGGGTGGCAGGCCAAGCCGCCGCCGCTACGACCGAGGGAGCCCGTCCGTGAGCGAAGGCCGTTTCAACCTGTCGGCGCTCGCCGTACGCGAGCGCTCCATCACCCTGTTCCTCATCTGCCTGATCTCGCTCGCGGGGCTCGTCTCGTTCTTCAAACTGGGCCGGGCGGAAGATCCCGCCTTCACGGTCAAGGTGATGACCATCGTCACCGCCTGGCCTGGGGCCACCGCGCAGGAAATGCAGGATCAGGTCGCCGAAAAGATCGAAAAGCGCATGCAGGAGCTGCGCTGGTATGAACGCACGGAAACCTACACGAGACCTGGCCTCGCCTTCACGACCTTGACGTTGCTCGACAGTACACCGCCTTCGGAAGTGCAGGAGCAGTTCTATCAGGCCCGCAAGAAGGTCGGCGACGAGGCGGCCAATCTTCCGCCAGGCGTCATCGGACCGATGGTCAATGACGAATACGCGGACGTCACTTTTGCGCTGTTTGCGCTCAAGGCCAAGGGCGAACCGCAGCGCCTGCTGGTACGCGACGCCGAGACGCTGCGCCAGCGGTTGCTGCACGTGCCCGGCGTGAAGAAGGTGAACATCATTGGCGAGCAGGCGGAGCGGATCTATGTCGAGTTTTCGCATGACCGTCTCGCAACGCTGGGCGTCAGCCCGCAGGACGTGTTTGCCGCGCTCAACGGTCAGAATGTGCTGACGCCGGCCGGCTCCGTGGAGACCAGGGGCCCTGAGGTACTGGTTCGCGTGGACGGTGCCTTCGACGAAATGCAGAAGATCCGCGACACGCCGGTGGTGGCGCAGGGTCGCACGCTGAAGCTGTCGGACATTGCCACCGTCGAGCGGGGCTATGAAGATCCGGCGACGTTCATGATCCGTAACGGCGGCGAACCTGCGCTGCTGCTGGGCATTGTCATGCGCGACGGCTGGAACGGGCTTGATCTCGGCAAGGCGCTCGACAGCGAGGTCGGGGCGATCAACGCCGAACTGCCGCTGGGCATGGGCCTGACCAAGGTCACGGACCAGGCGGTCAACATCAGCTCGGCGGTCGATGAGTTCATGGTCAAGTTCTTCGCCGCCCTGCTGGTGGTCATGCTGGTCAGCTTCGTGAGCATGGGCTGGCGCGTGGGCCTCGTGGTCGCCGCGGCCGTGCCGCTGACACTGGCGGTGGTCTTCGTGGTGATGGCCGCGACCGGAAAGAACTTCGACCGCATCACCCTGGGGTCGTTGATCCTGGCGCTGGGCCTGCTGGTGGACGACGCCATCATCGCCATCGAAATGATGGTGATAAAGATGGAAGAGGGTTACAGCCGACTCGCTGCCTCCGCCTACGCCTGGAGCCATACCGCTGCACCCATGCTGTCGGGCACGCTGGTCACGGCGGTCGGCTTCATGCCCAATGGCTTCGCCCGATCCACCGCCGGCGAATACACCAGCAACATGTTCTGGATCGTCGGCATCGCACTGATCGCGTCGTGGGTGGTCGCGGTGGTTTTCACGCCGTACCTGGGCGTCAAGATGCTGCCCGACTTCAAGAAGGTCAAAGGCGGGCACGGCGCGATCTACGACACGCCGCGCTATAACCGCTTCCGTCGACTGCTGAGGGGCGTCATCGGGCGCAAATGGCTGGTCGCCGGTTCGATGGTGGCCCTCTTTGTCGCCGCCATACTCGGTATGTCGGTGGTCAAGAAGCAGTTCTTCCCGATCTCCGACCGTCCCGAAGTACTGGTCGAGGTGCAGATGCCCTATGGCACCTCCATCGCCCAGACCAGCGCCGCCACGGCGAAGGTGGAAGCCTGGCTGGCCGGACAGAAGGAAGCCCGGATCGTCACCGCCTACGTCGGCCAGGGCGCGCCGCGCTTCTATCTGGCGATGGGACCGGAACTGCCCGATCCGTCGTTTGCCAAGATCGTGGTACGCACGGACAGCCAGGATGAGCGCGACGCATTGAAGCAGCGACTACGCCAGGCGATCGCCGACGGTCTCGCGTCCGAGGCGCGCGTACGCGTCACACAACTCGTATTCGGCCCGTATTCGCCGTTCCCGGTCGCCTATCGGGTCACGGGTCCGGACCCGGACAAGCTACGCGGTATCGCAGCCAGGGTTCAACAGGTGATGGAGTCCAGTCCGATGATGCGGACGGTCAACGCCGACTGGGGCACGCGCACGCCCACGCTGCACTTCACCTTGCAGCAGGACCGATTGCAGGCGGTGGGACTGAGCTCCAGCGCGGTCGCGCAACAACTGCAATTCCTTCTGACCGGCGCCCCCGTCACGACCGTGCGCGAGGACATCCGAACGGTGCAGGTCATGGCGCGTTCCGCCGGCGACGTCCGTCTCGATCCGGCCAGGATCGGCGACTTTACGCTGGCTGGCGCCAACGGCCAGCGCATCCCGCTGTCACAGGTCGGCAAGGTCGAGGTCCGCATGGAGGAGCCGATCATGCGCCGGCGCGACCGGATGCCGACGATCACCGTGCGGGGCGATATCGCCGATGGCTTGCAGCCGCCGGATGTATCGACGGCGCTCACGAAGCAGCTTCAGCCGATCATGGACAAGCTGCCGGGCGGCTACCGCATCGAGGAGGCGGGTTCCATCGAGGAATCGGGCAAGGCGACGGTCGCCATGCTGCCGCTCTTCCCCATCATGCTGGCGATCACTCTGCTTATCATCATCTTCCAGGTGCGCTCGATTTCCGCGATGGTCATGGTGTTCCTGACCAGTCCATTGGGACTGATCGGCGTGGTGCCCACCCTGATTCTTTTCCGGCAACCCTTCGGCATCAATGCGCTGGTCGGCCTCATTGCGCTATCGGGAATCCTGATGCGCAACACGTTGATACTGATCGGTCAGATCCACCAGAACGAACAGGCGGGCCTGGGTCCGTTCGACGCACTCGTTGAAGCAACCGTGCAGCGTGCCAGGCCGGTGATCCTGACCGCGCTGGCGGCGATCCTGGCATTCATCCCGCTGACCCATTCCGTGTTCTGGGGAACCCTCGCTTACACGCTGATCGGCGGCACTTTCGCCGGGACGATCCTGACCCTCGTGTTCCTGCCGGCCATGTATTCCATCTGGTTCAAGATCAGGCCCGGCAATACGGCCGGTCGGAAAGAACGGCAGGATCAGGCACAGCCTGCGGAACAGATGCTGGAGGATCCGGCTGCCGCTTCGAGATAAGAACCGCTCATGCCATGCATGCTGTGTCGCGAAAATCGGTGGTCTGGGGCATCTGCGTGACATCCGCCTTCCGACTCCGAAACGTCATGACGTGAGGACAATCGCGCTCTCAAAAGGGTCAAGTGATGCGAGCGTTCCGAGTCATCCTTCACGGACGAAGCGGGCAAAAGGACGGACCGACCTCAATGCACCGCGTTTTCAGGCTGCGCACGGCGACAGGCACGAGTCGATAGATTGTCTGCTAGATGAACTCGAAGTCGGACGCCGGCACTCCAATTTCGGGCAGACGGTCCCTTGCTGTCCGCACTACCGCTTCGGCCAGCCGACGGACGGCGAACGAGCGACTTTTCCCGACCGGATAAAGAAATCCATAATCAAGCGGAATCTTCACCGAAAGTCGCTTCATCGCGAGGCCGCTCGCTCCACTCGAAAGCGCGACGAACGGGTCGGCCAGAGCGACGCCGAGACCTTGCGCCGCTAGTTCGCAGGCAATGAGTCCGTTGGTCGCCTCGAAGCGGATGTCGGGCTTCCTCTTTTCCTCGCGAAACATCCGGTCCAGACTCTGGCGCAACAACGACCTGGAATGCGTCGCCACCAGTGCCGTGTCGTACAGATGCTTTGGCTGAATGACCTTCAGCCTGGTCAGGGGATGCGTCGCGGCCATGACCACGACCACGGATGTCCGCAAAAATGGTTCGGACTCGACCGCCGGGCTGTCCAGGGGAAGTATCCCAACGCCAATGTCGAACTGCTCCTGCGTAATCCACGTTTCGATATCGAGCCGCACGCGAGACGCAACCTCGGCTGTCAGGTTCGGTATCTCCCGCGCCACCGACGACAACGCTGGCGCGACCAACGCTTTTGTCACGTGCGGGGCCGTGAGGATGCGCACGTGGTCAGAAGAACCGGAGCGAATCTGCTCCGCCGAGCGACTGAGCGACTGCAGTTCGCCCATGACCCGGTCCACTTCCTTGTAGAACCGCCATCCCTCCGGTGTTGCGCGCAGCCTTTTTCCGGAGCGGCTGAAAAGCGCGAAGCCGAGCGATTCCTCGAGCGACGTCAGCAGCCTGCCCACCTGGGGCTGCGTTCGACCCAGCCGGTCTGCAGCCAGCGTCACCGACCCGCACTCGATGAACGCCCTGAAGGCTTCCAGTTCCTTCACGTTGAGCACGCGGCTCTCCTTAAACTATTTTCGCATGACCACAATTGTTTTTCGCATTTGACGCATATTAGCCGACCTCGTTTAATGACATCAAGCGCGCAGAGACCAGTGCCGTGCGACACGTCGGAAGCTCTTTCTTCCTGGAGAAGGCCGGGTTTCCGCTTTGGAATTTCTTTCGGACCCGGCGCACCCGGAGATTCGAGCAGTACCTGGAGATGAGGCATGTCCAACGTCGCAGCGCGACTCGAGCGTTTACCATTCTGCGGCTTTCACAAAAAGCTGCTTTTCATGGGAGGACTCGGCTATACCTTTGATGCGATGGACTCGTCATCAATGGCGTTCGTTCTTCCTGCCATTAGCAAGGCATGGTCGCTATCGTCCTTCCAGACCGGGCTGATTGCCAGCAGTACGTACACGGGCTTCTTCTTCGGCGCGCTGCTGGCGGGGCTGTGTGGTGACCTGCTCGGCAGACGGTTTGTGATGATGACCGCGCTCGTCATCTTCTGCGTTGCGTCGCTAATAAGTTCGCAGGTGGATCACTGGCAGGCGTTCTACGCGATCCGGATTTTTGCGGGCTTCGGTGCTGGCGCCGAAAGCGCTATCGTTGCGCCGTTTCTTTCCGAATTCGTCGCCCGCAAGTATCGCGGCGCGTTCACCGGGGCGCTCGCCGGATTTTTTGCCATTGGATATGTCATTTCGGCAATTCTGGGCAACCTGATAATCCCTCACATGGAGAATGGCTGGCGCGTGGTCGTTGTCATTACCTCGCTGCCTATCTTCATTCTGCTGTGGTGGCGCCGCGCGCTTCCCGAATCGCCCCGGTGGCTCGAGAGCCGCGGTCGGCTCCAGGAAGCGAACGCCACTCTCGACAGGATTGAGGCGCAGGTGCTGAAAGAGGGGCGCTCGTTCGAGCCGGTGCCCGAATCCATCCTCAAGCCGGCAGCCCCCACGGTCCAGGCATCGTTCTTTGGCAACCTCGCAGCAATCTGGTCCAGGAAGCTTCGGCGCACGACCGCAATGTCGTGGACGATGTGGTTTGCCATCGCCTTCAGTTACTACGCTTTCTTCACCTGGATTCCCAGCCTGCTGGTCCAGCACGGCATGACGATTACCAGAAGCTTCGGATTCTCGCTGCTGATGTATATCGCCCAGATTCCGGGCTACCTGTCGGCCGCATATCTCAACGAACGCTTTGGCAGACAGGCCACGATTGCGGGGTACATGGTCCTCGGCGGCGTCTCTGCCGTTGGGATGGCATTTGCCAACGCCCCCTGGCAGATTGCCTGCGCGGGTATCTGTCTATCGTTCTTTATGAACGGCACGTTCGGCGGTATCTATGCCTACACGCCGGAGATTTTCCCGACCTATCTTCGGGCAACCGGCGTGGGTACGTCATCGTCTTTCGGGCGCATTGGCGCCATCATCTCACCCATCATGGTCGGGATGATGTATCCGGTACTCGGATTCGCCGGCGTGTTCGGTGTCACGACCTGCGTACTGCTCGTTGGAGCGCTAACCGTGCTGGTGTTCGGTGTTCCAACGCGAGGCCTGGCACTTGAAGAAATCTCCCACGGGGATGGCACTCCGGCACCGGGCGGGTCGCTCGCAGACGTGCGCCGAGGCGACGCATGACGCCGGAAAAACTACTCGCGGAACTGGCGGGTATTGCGTCGGCTCACGCATGCGTCGAACAACCGCGCGCCACCCTGCAAGCGCTTGACAGCGCGGTGAACAGCCTCGTTGGCCGGAAGCTTCTGACAGTCCTGACAGTCAACGAACGACGCGGCACGGTCACGCGGGCATTCAGCAATATGGGCGACAGATATCCGGTCGGAGGGCACAAGTCCATCGCGCAGGCGCCTCGACTGCGTGCTGTCCTTGGCACCGGTGAGCCGTTCGTTGGCAGGTCGAGGGACGACATTCTCGCGAACTATCCCGACGCGGACACCATCTTCGCCGCAGGGTGCGGAAGCATCCTGAATTTCCCGGTACGTTGGCGGCAACAGGTCGTAGCGACCGTGAACCTTCTCCATGACGAAGGATTCTACGACGACCATCACGTCGACCTGGTCCGTTGCCTGGCTCATGCCGCTCTTCCGGCGTTGCTGCTTGACACACCCAACTGTCCGGACAACATCAATAACACTCGCACCTTCTAACAGGGAACCGATATGTCTGACCGCGACGACAAGGGCACCGCATGGGTTGTGCCGCCGAGCCAGTATCTGGCGTCACGCCCTGAGATATTCGACCTTCCGGCTGCGCCGCTGTCGCAATACATCACGATGCGTGACGGCTGCCGGCTGGCAGCGGACATCTATGTGCCACAAGGCGAACACGCTGCAGAACGATTCCCCGCCCTCCTTATCTTTACGCCTTACTACCGGCGATTCGCGACTCATGGCGATGTCGCGGAAGCTGCGCCCGCCGCAGCCCGATACCGTGACTTCTTTGTTCCGCGAGGCTATGTCGTGGTCGTGGTCGACGTCCGTGGCACAGGCGCCAGTTTTGGTACGCGCGATGCCCTGCGCTCCCCAACTGAGCGGGATGACTACAGAGAGGTCGCGGAATGGGCGATTGGGCAGCAGTGGTCCGATGGGGTGCTCGGCTCGACTGGCATCTCGTACGTCGGCGCTGCTGCCTGTTTCCTGGCAAGTACCGGTCATCCGGCCGTGAAGGCGATTGCGCCGCTATTCGCTGTGTCCGACATCTATAGTGAGCAGCTCTATCCAGGTGGTCTGCTCTCGAAGGTCTGGACCGGCGCCTATGACCGCCTGATGCTTGCCATGGACCACGACCGGCGCGACCTGCTTGGCGCATTTTCGTACTACGCAGACCCCGGCCTGCGAGGGCCACATCCCGTGGACGTGGATATTGACCGGTCCCTGCTCGCTGCGGCGATTGGCGAGCATTCGAACAATTTCAGTCTGCACGATGCGGCGGCTGAATTTACGTTCCGCGACGAGGGAATGCTGCACGACCCATTATTCAATCTTGCCGTCTGCAGCCCGTATCACTACCTCGACCAGGTGCCGCAGGATGTTCCCATCTACTCGGTATCGGGATGGTTCGATGGCGCCGGATACAGCAATGGAGCGATTACCCGGTTTCTGACCAGACACAACACGCGTGACAGGCTTCTGCTTGGAGCGTGGGACCACGGAGCCCGGACGAACGTCTCCCCGTGGCGTGAGGAGGCCGCGCCTCAATACAACCTGCTGGCCGAATTGCTTCGCTTCTTCGATGAACATCTCGCCGGCAGGGATACGGGTCTCAGCCGGGAAGCGCCTGTGCACTACTTCAACATCCACGCAGAGAAGTGGGAAAGCGCTCCAACCTGGCCGCCAACTGAACACACAATCACGCTTTTCCCGACCGCGGGCAGACTTCTCACCAGCGCGCCGGCCGAAGAGAGCGTCGACACCTATCAGGTCGACTTCTCGACAACCACGGGCACAAATACCCGCTACGAGCGCCTGGGCGCGGCGGGCATTGTCGACTACTACCCGGACTGGGGTGAGCACTGCTCGCGGATGTTGAACTACGATACCGCCGTGCTCGACGAGCCTCTGTCCATGATTGGGCACGTCGTAGCGAAGCTGAGAATGGCTATCAATGAAGGCGATGCTTCCATATTCGTGTATCTCTCCGAGGTCGCCGGGGACGGTTCGGTTTACTACATCACCGAAGGCATGCTGAGAGCGATTCACAGAAAGGTCGCTCCCGCGCCAGCGAATTACCTCACGACGTGGCCGTTCCGGACATATCACCGTCGGGACTCCACGCCGGTCGAAAAGAACGTGGTCGACGACTACGTCGTGCCGTTACTGCCTGTTGCGTGGACACTGGCGAAAGGTAGTCGTTTGCGCGTCTCCGTGGCGGGAGCTGACGCCGGCCATTTCGTGCAGACGCCGTACGGCCGGCCACCTCGATTCAGACTCATCACAGGCTCGGGCGGAACGTCAATCGAGGTTTCGACAAAAGCAGAGTGACTGTCCAAGATTTCGTCCGCCCCCCGCAATTCATTGCGGTAGTTGACCCTTACATCCGCGGGTATAACACCAAGAGGATCAAGGTCTCGCCTGACTCACTCGGCCAGCTCGAATACCGGGAGAGTCTCGGAATTGCGGCACAAAATCAGTTCAGGATTTTTGCCGCACCCCATCAATCGCCGCGCCCGGTGTCGGGATACGCTGCAAGACTCCATATCGATAGGACAAGGATGGCGATTGGCGAAATATTCG
>Ga0255336_100234_pt1 | contig 112639 bp, 125 predicted proteins | sample MeOH1_35cm_T3_17_FD_189102 | JGI IMG/M metagenome (GOLD analysis project Ga0255336, IMG submission 189102) | Sandy soil microbial communities from University of British Columbia, Vancouver, Canada - MeOH1_35cm_T3_179 | ecosystem: Engineered > Artificial ecosystem > Sand microcosm > Unclassified...
TTCCTCTCTGGTCACATCACCAATTTCGATGACCCTCCCGCTTCTTGACCACGAGCTTCTCCCTGTAGCGCTAAATTAGCACATAACAATCAAAACTGAAAACATGATGGAATTACCTCGCATATGACGTGGCACGCGGCCTTCACTTGTAACAAACACAACGGAGGCACACCTGGCGTCGGTAGCATCCTTCGCGAAGTCCTGGAATAGGTCCAGAGTCCTTGTATTTTGTTTGGAGAGTCTGTTCGAATTGTCGATTATCAAGACCGGCACTTTCTTATACTCCCGCTTGAATTTCTCGCAGGCATGCTTGAAATTTTTCAAAATGTCATTTAAAGACATCTCTGCAAATACATTAGCCTCAGGGTAATACTCTTTGGGGTTGGGGGAGGGGGAGATCTGCCGTATTACGCTCACCGGCATCGATGGAATCATCTGGGCTCCATCCCAAAGCTTCTTGCATCGCCAGGACAACCTGGGCTTCCAGCTCGCACTCAATAGGCATATCGACATATATGACACCTTTCGGCTCATTTATGCCATTCACCGCATGCTCGATCAGACTCGTCTTTCCAGTTCCGTGTTCTCCGATGACAAGGGAGTAAGGAATCCTTTCGTCTCCATTCGCTGGTGTGGTGAGCATCCTTATTTCCTTGACAAGGCGCTCCCGTGGGATAGGGTATTTGATCGTCCCCCCAAATTTCGGTCCCTTTTTGAGCTTATCATAGGTTCCAGATTCGTATGCAGATTCGCGTATATGTCTCCGAAACGCTTGGTACCAATCTCCCCAGATTGCCTGGGTGGCATACGTGGTGAGACCCTTTTAGTAATCAGTATGTCTTAAATAACATAAAGGGAGCCTGCACATACGAGACCAATTGTGGCCAAGGCTGTGACCAAGGCCCCAAACCCGACCTTGCTCTGAGCTTTGATCCAGGCCATACGAGAAGGCTCATCCTTATCCTTAAGTCCAGAAGATCGTAAACTCCCAGTGGACTCGGAGGATTTTGGAAAGGGAGGGGTGGCAGTAGAGTCTGAGTATGATCTTGAGCTGAGAATCAGCGGCAAGGCGGGTCGGCGGGAGGGGATGGGGTATTTGAGATTGTTGACAGTCCCAAACACAGCGCGCTGGTGAGACGGTCGAAGGAAAAGACGAGCCTCAAAGGCTGCATTGACTGTCAACTTGGATGCCATGGTTGCAATGATGCGTGAGGTGAGCTGACGATAAAAGTTAAGGTGTGTCTACCAAGGGTCAGTACCGCTGAACCAGAATGGGACGGCGCGCTCTATCAAGTGGCAGTTGAGAAGATGGGTGTGATTGTAAAAGATGGAGAGGTCAGGAAGAGCAGCAGATATATATGCATCTCCTGTGACAGACATTCTTGGTAGTTCGTTCATTCACAACTGAGCCCTCCATCTGGTGAATGTGCATAGCAAAGGAGCGCTGTGATTGGCCGCGGCCTTTCATGATTTGAGAGCTCTGTGTTCTAGGACCGACAAATGTCAACAGGAGGACATGATCTTTGGCGTGTCGTGCGATTTGGTCGCCGCCTGCAATCGTCGAGCTCTTACGTTTCCTGCTGATAGACTGTTCGCAGACTGATTATGTAGCTAGACTCTAATGAATGAACCTTGCGTCACAACTCCCTTTAGAAGGTCGACGTGAGGGCTCCTGGTCGTGGGCCTCTGCCAATGTCCCTTTGGACATAGTTGGGTATCACAGAGACCCGCTCGACGAGATCGAGATCAAAAGCGCCGAGGCCGAGCCTCTGCTAAAGGAAGCACCACATGGCCTCGTAAAAATCAGCGAATTCCAGCTCGTGGGGTCAATCCACCTTATCATCTCTTGCGAAATGGACTGGGCAGGCCGCGGTGCCGACCCGTATAACTGGGAGATTGTTTGCAAAATGCCTCGGAGGAAAGGACTTGGATCAATTGTTATTTCTCAATGGACGCGGACGACCTAATTACACTGTGGAACGGGCAGCCCTGGAGGGATCGAATGGCTCGAGGGATCGAATGCCCTGAATTCTCCGAGAAATTCAATTCCCGGAGGGATGGCAGCCCCTGGAAGGACGGCGGTGCTTGAGGATAATTCCCAGCAATTGGCTTTGGAGTTCCTTTTGCATTTGGAAAGTGCATGAAGGCGAGTGACCCTATTTCCAGGAACGCTCAAACCTCACTCTGCAAAGCCTTCAGTCTGCCGTCGCAGATTTCCCGTTCTTGGCTCGGCAGAGGCATCGCCTTTGGGTTGCATCTGGCGCTGCTTTTGGCGGACCTCACCCCAACTGCCTCGGCACTGGCTTCAACCTACAATTCCACACGCGAGGAAACACCATCGAGAAAGCAACAATCAATGGAATATGGACGAAGATGGCTTCGCAGTGAGTGTTCTGAGTAGAAGTGAGATTATCATTTCTGGAAGTGACTACAAACCGCTGGATTGCTAATGCCAGGCCTCAGCATGTGTACTTCAAACAGCAAAGAGCTTTTATTTGAAGCAGCAACAACCACTCTTTCCTCAAGGGTTTGGTCTTCTTGTAGACAACACCCGCAATCCAGGTGTCGCCGCAGGAGGAATGGATTCGCTCAGTTCTTTTTCTCGACGGCGATCAGAGAGCTGGCCGGTATCAGGGCGGTGAGGAAGTGAGGGCTAATGAGAGAACAGCGGCGCCGCGATGCTCAGGTACACGTCCCTCCCATGGACCGTGACGCGGCCTGAGGCCAGGACGTGGGAGTACGGAAAAAGTAGGCAGTGCATTTGCAGCGTCGAGTTGGCGTCAAGCTGCGGTCCTGCTGGGCGTCTTATATCACAGATCAAGAGAAGCGGTTCACGAAGGCGCTGAGCGACGTCGAAAGGGAGAAACGAGGTCGTGGGTATTGGGAGATGGTCTCTTTTTATGGACGTCAAAGCGGCGAGTAGCCGCCATTCCTCTTGTGGCGGGGCTTGGCCGGGCCGGTTTAGACTTGGAGGCCATTAACAAAAAGCGCGCTGCACGCGTCAGTTTGCGCCGAGGGGTAAACATTGACATTCTCGCCCGAATATCACATATATGCATTGGCAAATACAGCAGAGGTAAACGCAGTGGCGCACCGCCTTCACGGCATCAATGTCTCAAGGACAGCCGTCCTTCCCCCCAAGACATGTATACGCCTCCTCGAGTAAACTGCCCGACCGTCCTCCTTTTGCTCCGGTGAGCCAGCAACTTGGGCAGTCTACATTCAGTCGCCGACCGGATCAATCGCTCCAATTTACGCAGGCGCCTTTGCCAGCACCGCATGGTGTGTTAGGCGGACGACAGGACATGCAGAAAGAATCCAATGCGCTCAGCGAGTTGAGCGAAGAGCAGCGAGATGAAATCAACGAAGCAGTAGGCGCAAGATGGCCTCCCGGGACCACGGCGTGGCGCTGACTGACTGACGTCCATGCGCATAGTTCTCTCTCTTCGATTTGGACCGCGATCGACATCTCGACTACCACGAACTTCGAGTGGCACTGCGAGCGCTCGGCTTTCAGCTGACCAAGCCTGAAATTAATCAGATTCTGCAAGCAAACGGCGTGCCGAAGCAGAACCTCCAGAGACAGGCGCCGACCGGACGGGGACCGCCCCGTGAGCCCGCTTCGCAGCATCCCAGTCAGATGCTGATCTCTCTGAACGCGTTTCAAAGGGTGGCGGCGCAAAAGGTGGTCGAACGGGATCCGCGGGACGAAGTGCAACGCGCATTTGACCTGTTTGACCAGGATCGAAAGGGCTTCATCGGCCTCGATGATCTGAGACGAGTCGCCCGTGAGCTCGGCGAAACCGGTCTGGAGGAGGAGGAGATGCGGGCCATGATTGAAGAATTTGATTATGACGGTCAGGGCGGCGTCTCCCGGGAGGCCTTTTTTGCCATTTGTCTTCAATGACCGGGGGAACTCGATCTGGTAACGCGTTATGATCACATACCATGACCGGCATACGGACGGATGAACGGAGTTGGCGCAGGCTGGTCTCACAGGATATCTGCCATCTTGGAGCCTTTGTGGCTGCTGGCCTATCGGGGTCTAATTTCGTCCAAATACGGTTGCTTTTTCCAGATACACCGTCCCAGCTTTGCGCATTCACCTCCTCTCACCACGGCAGCTGGACGGGCCCTTCTTTGGCCGTGTCCGCGCCCATGACGACGTTCCAGTTCCCAATGTCCCTGGTGCCCCGAGGTGCCCAGTACGTGCCAGTTTGGTCGATGGAGAAGTCCTTTTCGACCCAACGGACGAGAATCCCGGCTGCCTCTTCTGGCGGCAAGGCGCCACCGGCCTCCCAGTACTTGTCGAATCCGACGCCCTTGGTCATTTCGGTGCGCATGAAACTGAAGTCTGACTGTCAGCAAAAGGCGGTCGAGGGTCTGAGGGAGGGCCCTCTGGCGCGGGCGCATGTCTCGTGAAACACGGGACGCGAACACTGACCTCGGGTGGACGATGGCCACGGCGATGTCTTTCCCCTTCAGATCAAAGGACAATTGCTTGCCCACCATGTTGAGCGCCGCCTTGGAGCCATGATGGGCGAAATTGCCGCCCCCCTCTTGCTCATGCCTCAGCGTGATGGAACCCGATTCTGAGGATATGAGAATGATTTTTCCACCTTTCCCGACGATGGCGCTTCGGACCAGTTCTTGCACGATGAAGACGGGCGCCACCGAGGATATCGTGTACATTTTGACCTCCTCTTCCCATTTTGCTTCGCCAAAGTCTTCTGTGGCAAAATAGCCAGCGCTGATGATCACCGTGTCGACCTTGACCTCCTTCAGAGCGGATGCCAGGTCCTGCCCGCAGCTCGGCTTGGAAAGGTCAATATTGGTGAGCCAGGAGATGTTGTCCGCCCTGGTAGATGGAGGATTGCCGCTCCGACTCGTCGCATACACGTGAAAGGAAGGTTGAGAAGCATAGGAGGATACCAATGCCTTTCCCAGCCCACGGGTGGCGCCCACAATCAGAACCGCCGGCATGACCGCTCTCGACATGGTCTTCCAACGAATACCAGGACGACAAATAATTGACACCACTTCAAATAGACACGAAAAGTCCCTGCGTAGCGATATCGACGCTCTTAACCTGCTATTACCTGCAATATCTCGCTCTCCACGTCATTGTCGCTTTGGGGAACGTAACCACACCCCACGATCGCGTCACGGGCGGATGGCTGGGGGTGATAACCCCACTCCGTCACACCGCTTTCATGAGCAGCTAGTGGTATTTCCGTGAGGACTTGGTTTGGGCCATGCTGGCAGGTAGGCAAGGAACCACGCAGCCATTTGGTCTTGACTCAAAAGGCCCAAGGCACGCATTCATGCTGTAACTGGCCGGCCCCACCTCTTTGCACACTCGACCCGTGCTCGCGCTCACCCTCGAAGAGCGAGTTGCCTATTTTGAGACTGTTCGCCATGGCAGATAGCGAAGAGACGCCGGCTCAGCGACAAGCTCGCATTCGACGACAGAAGCGCGAAGCAAAGATTACTGCTTCTGCGCAGGACCGTTTGGACAAGATCACGAGGCTCAGTGGGCGCACGCCAGAAAGTAGTATGTTTGCCACTGTCGCTTACTACAAACGACGAAGTTGGGCTGACCATCATAGCCACCGAGGGAAACGAGTCTCTGACTACAAACATTCCGCCTCCTGCAACGACGACGACGACGGCGGCGGCGACAACAACAACCACCATCCCGGCAGCGGCTATTCCGACTATTCAGGCCGGTGGGCCAGCGCTCTCGGACACCTCGGATCCAGAGCAGGTTCAGGCACAAGAGGAATATTTCAGATCCCTGTTGAGGGCTCCCATACCACAACCAGCACCCCAACAAGAGCAGGAAGATCCCATGCTCAAAGTGCTCAGCTCGATGTTGGGCGGAGTGGACGGCAGTACGGGCCTCAATCCTCCTGGCGGGTCGCCACTCTCGGCCGATGACCTCTCCAAAGTGACGGGGCTGCCCTCAGTGGTGACCAACATGATGCTAGGAGGTCCACAGACACGGGCGCCGACCAGGGTCGAAGAACAGGCGACTCGGTTCTGGAAGGTTGTGCATGTGGTCTTCGCCGTTGTGGCCGGTGCATACCTAGTCTTCACTATCAACCGATCGACTCGGATCTTCGGCAACAGTCCGCCAGCACCAGCGACCTTTCAGAACCCATTTGTCGCCTTTGCAACGGGCGAGCTGCTGGTGCAAGCAAGCAGAATCGCCAGCTCTGGAGCATCGGGCAAAAGCGGACCGGGCTTGTGGATACAAATGTTGAAGGAGCTTGTCGGAGACGGCGCCATCATAGTCTTCATGCTCGGGACCGCGTGCTGGTTGAAAGGAAGCACATAATGGGCTCATCCTAGGCCCCGGGGGGGAGGGCAAAATTGTGCGGACAGGTCCCCGTGGATGGATAAACTTCGTCGCTTGTTCCCACACCAAGGGAATCGTCATGCCACGCCGTCCTGGCGGGCCTACGGAGATCAGCCAGAGGCCAGCTGACCAGGATGGGTGGCACTAGAATCGACGTTCAGAGGCTCAGTGGCACCGAAGGACCGAACGGCGCTGCGGTAGTCAGCGCCATGCCCTGCGCCGCTGCGGCATTGAAGTCCGGCTCGTGAGCAAGAGGCAACAGGACTGCGGGAGAGGCGGCAAATAATCTGGGTTTTCGGGGCTCGCTAACATAGTCCCGGGGAAGAAAGCGGAACGCAGGCGGAGCGGATGTGGGGACCAAAATATGGTAAAAATCGGCAGCCAAGGACATTGCCGACCCCAATTGAGTCGCGGATAAAAGGACTGATGGAGGGGTGAGTGCGTGACATTGTTTTCGGAGCCGGCTGATTGCTCGGTCTCTCCAGCTTTCCCCGCAGCTGCCCGCCCCCTTTTGAATGTCATATGTCTGTGTATACCGGAATCACACTGGCCATTTGACTCTTGTACCACTCCCTCCCCTGCTCTGTTGTGCGTGCCCTACCTGAACTGTACTCTACCTCCTCCTCCTCCTCTATCCTCATCCCCCCCGCCATTGTCCACAGAACGCGTTCAGTGACGGATTCCCTCTGCTGTTCCTCCGGTGGTTAGGTTTTTCTGCCGGGCCAGTCCCGCCCTTTCCGACAACTTCGCCAGCACCATGTCTGAAGGGGAGACCAAACCTAAAGTGCCCGTCGTGGTCAGTACACCATGTGGTGTTACGACGGGTTCAGTGACTCTAACGACGAATAGGCCGAGGCCCACGAGGTCGACACCTTCCAGTATGTCTGCCCTTCAGCTCGAGCACCGCCGCTAATGGGGCTGCAGCGTACCCAAGCCTTTCTTCTTAAAGGGGCCGGGAAAGACCCACCTCAAAGACCTGGACGAGTACAAGACGCTGTACAAGGAGTCGATTGAACAACCCGACAAGTTCTGGGGCACGTTAGCCCGCGACTTACTGACATGGCAGCAAGACTTCCAGACGGTGCGCTCGGGCTCTTTGCAGAACGGCGACAGTGCGTGGTTCTTAGAAGGTCGGCTAAATGCGTGCTATAACTGCGTCGACCGACACGCGGCGAAGAATCCTGATAAGATCGCGGTGATTTACGAAGCCGACGAACCCACCGAAGGCCGGTCCATCACCTATGGCGAGCTCCTCCGCGAGGTCTGCCGAGTCGCCCACACCCTGCGACAGCTGGGGGTCAAGAAGGGGGACACGGTGGCGCTGTATCTGCCCATGATCCCCGAGGCGGTCATCGCCTTTCTCGCCGTCACGCGGATCGGGGCGATCCACTCGGTCGTCTTCGCCGGCTTCTCGTCGGGATCGCTCACGGACCGCATCCTCGACGCCAAATCCAAAGTGGTCATCACCACGGACGAGGGGAAGCGAGGCGGCAAGGTCATTGGCACCAAGAAGATTGTCGACGAGGCGCTGAAGAAGTGCCCCGACGTGACCGGCGTCTTGGTCTACAAGAGAACGGGAGCCGACGTGCCGTGGACCAAGGGCCGAGACTTTTGGTGGCACGAAGAGGTGGAAAAGTATCCCAACTATTGCCCGCCCGAGTCCATGAGCTCCGAAGACCCTCTGTTCCTGCTCTATACCTCCGGGTCGACGGGCAAGCCGAAGGGGGTCATGCATGCGACCGGCGGTTACCTCGTCGGCGCCGCGGCCACGGGTAAATATGTCTTTGACATCCACGATGACGATATCTTCTTCTGTGGCGGTGACGTCGGCTGGATCACCGGTCACACGTACGTCGTGTACGCGCCCCTCCTGTTGGGTGTAGCGACCGTCGTCTTTGAGGGCACTCCGGCGTATCCCAATTTCTCCCGCTACTGGGACGTCATCGACAAACACAATGTCACTCAGTTCTATGTCGCCCCGACGGCGCTGCGACTGCTGAAGAGAGCCGGAGATGAGCATATTCACCACGCCATGTCCAAGCTCCGCGTGCTCGGCTCCGTCGGTGAGCCGATCGCGGCCGAGGTCTGGAAGTGGTACTTTGAGGTCGTCGGAAAAGAAGAAGCACACATTGTCGACACGTACTGGCAGACCGAAACCGGCTCTCACGTCATCACGCCTCTCGCCGGGATCACGCCGACGAAACCCGGCAGTGCGTCGCTGCCATTCTTCGGGATTGAGCCGGCCATCATTGACCCGGTGTCGGGCGAGGAAATCGAAGGAAACGACGTCGAGGGCGTCCTGGCTTTCAAGCAGGCATGGCCGAGCATGGCCAGAACCGTGTGGGGAGCACACAAGAGATATATGGACACCTACCTAAACGTGTACAAGGGATACTATGTAAGACGTCCGACTGAGTGACCACGGAAAAGAGGCTGACCACACAACAGTTTACCGGCGACGGTGCCGGCCGTGACCACGAAGGCTATTACTGGATTCGCGGACGTGTGGACGACGTCGTCAATGTGTCGGGCCACCGGCTCTCCACCGCCGAGATCGAAGCCGCTCTCATTGAGCATGAGGGAGTTGCTGAAGCGGCTGTCGTCGGGATCAATGACGACTTGACAGGCCAGGCGGTCAATGCGTTCGTCTCGCTCAAGGACGGGGTCGATCCGGGTGAGCCGACACGGAAAGACCTCATCCTGCAAGTGCGGAAATCCATCGGTCCTTTCGCCGCACCCAAGGCCGTCTACATCGTGGATGATTTACCCAAAACACGGTCGGGCAAGATCATGCGCCGAATTCTGCGGAAAATCCTGAGTGGAGAGGAGGATAGCCTGGGAGACACGACCACTCTCAGCGACCCCACTGTAGTAGATAAGATCATTCAGACGGTCAAGTTATCTAAGAAGAAGTGATTTGATGGTTGGATGGGGGCCTGGATAGGATGCCCTTGTAGAAGGGTGGCGTCATGTACGTTGAAAGAAACAGATACCTCTTATACAGTAGCCAGTCAAGATTCAGACGCTGAATGTGGCCACAGTCATGTGATCCATATGCGCTTCCGTGATCAATATGCGCTTCCGTGATCCATATGCGCTTCCGTGTCCATATGGCGCTGCTCCAACTTTATCTCGACGTTGTCATGCTGTAGGCAGCAGAAGAAACGCCTTCTGAGTGACCGATCTGAAGTCTTGGCAACGCCCAAGTCGGCAAGTCAGCCGCTTTGTCAAAAGAAGCCTGCAACTCCCTATTCAAGGCGCGTTCATCCTCCGGTGCCACACTGCCATCTCCTAGTCTCGCCAATACACACTCTGGAGAACTTCAGCCTACCTCTCGGAACCGTGCCCATTCGCTGCGGGTACAAATAGGCAGCAGTCGGACTCGCACTGGCATACCCAAGACTGCGCGCAGTGCCACGGCCTGAGCGCGTCACGAATTTCCTTGCCACTTTCCCTCGCCCTTCTTCTACACGCCCTTGACTCGTCTTTTTGCCACGAATTCATCACTCGCCCCTGCGCGACCACACACATCATCTTGTTTATGCCGATATGGCTTTTGGCGGAGGTGGCGGATTTACTTTTGGCTCGACCTCCAACAATCCGAGCTCAGGCTTTAGTGGCTTCGGAAGCAATACATCAAATACTGGGGGTAAGTGAATATTTCCCCATCAAACAATACCTTATCTCAGATCCTCCTTCCCTTCAGGCTTCGGTTCCAGCACCAGCAACACTGGTTTCGGCAGCAGTACAGCCCCATCGAACCCTTTCGGCGGGAGTACGTTTGGCTCGAACACGAGTGGTACGTGAATCTTCCACATTTCAAGCTCGGATCTCTCTGTCTGATCTGCGGGCCTCGCTGCCCCCCCTCCTGAGTTGAGACATGACCACACCACGTTTCCCCTGGCGGCAGGCTGATCGTCGCGGACCGGAGCGGAAGGCATCAAAGGACATGTTGATGCCTGCTACACAGGAACTGACATGCTTTACCACAGGCGGTTTCGGATCTCCTTCCAACACGGGTTCTATCTTCGGGAACAAAGCTGCGTCGAATCCGTTCGGCTCGACATCGACCGGAGGCGGGCTGTTTGGCAGCAACACAAACACGGGGAGTGGCTTTGGGACCTCGGGCGGGTTTGGAAGCAATACCAGCAATGCATTTGGGAATACTCCCGGGTCTTCCTTCAGTTTCGGTGGCAACACCAGCAAGCCGGCGTTTGGCTCTTCGTCCTCAACGACTCCACTCTTCGGACAAGGAGGAGCTGGTACCACGGGAGCGTTCGGCTCATCTGGCGCGTTCGGAGGCGCAGGATCGGGAACCGCTCTAGGCCAAACGGTCCCTCCGTCAGAAGGGACCGCCGTCACCCCGTTCGCGCCGACAAATGAGAAAGACAGTCCCACCGCCACGACGACGAACAGTTATCAGAGCATCACGTTTATGCAGCCGTATCAAAAATACTCGTTTGAAGAGTTGCGACTCGCCGACTACAACGCCGGGCGACGGTTTGGAAATGCGAGCGGACAAGCCGGAGCGTTTGGTTCGAGTACTTTTGGCGGGTTTGGAGCCAGCAACACCGGAGCATTCGGTTCGACGACCACCAATCCTTTTGGGACCACTGCAACAACGTCAGGAGGCTTTGGCACCACCCCCGCCACCTCGGGATTTGGAGGTGGGACAGGCCTGTTCGGAAATAAGCCTGCAACGGGCGGCGGCCTGTTTGGTCAGCAGTCCTCGGGGACCACGACCGGAAGCATCTTTGGGACGGCCAGCAATACCAGCCCATTTGGTGGCGGCGGTACTTCTGGTGGATTTGGTGCCAGCACTGGAACGGGCCTGTTCGGCAGCACCCAGGCACAGAACAAACCCAGCCCGTTCGGCGGTGCTGCTGGAGCGAATACCGGTTTCACATTCGGCGGCACCTCGACTGGAACAGGAGGTGGCGGCGTATTTGGAACGGCCAACGCCTTCGGCGCCAGCAACCAGCCCAGTGGTGGAGGGGGCCTGTTTGGCAACCTGAGTGGTCAGAGCCAGACCAAGTCTCCCTTTGGCACCGGCACGGGCGGTGGCTTTGGTGTATCAACGACTCAAAGCCAGCCTGCTGGAGGGCTTTTCGGCAGCACGACGACCGGAACCACTGGAGGATTGTTTGGCGGTCCCTCTACCACCAGCACGGGCACAGGTGCCGGGTTGTTTGGCAACACCACCAATACAGGCACTTCACTTTTCGGCACCCCCGCTGCCACTACTGCCGCTAAACCAGGAGGCCTCTTTGGGGGGGGCACGTTCGGCAGCACCAACGCGCCCAGTACTGGTGGCGGTCTCTTTGGAAATGCCCCCGCTGGCAACCAGCCATCCGGCGGGTTTTTCGGAAATACCGGTGCCACCACGTCTACCGGCTTCAACTTTGGTACCTCGACCGCGAACAAGCCTGCCACTTCCCTGTTTGGAAGCGCCACAGGAACGACGGGAGGAACGAATGTTTTTGGCCAACCCAGCACGACTGGTGGATTGTTTGGAGCGTCTCAGCTGACCGCTCAGCAACAGCAGCAACAGCAGCAAGAGATGATCAAGCATTCTTCTCTGTTGGATCCGAATCCGTATGGTCAGTCATCGATATGGACCGGCCTTCCGGTACCTTCTCCTGAAACCAAGCCGGTATTCACTCCGTTGGCAGCCTCTCAAAAGGCAAAAGAAAGCCAGTCGAAACCGCCGTCCAGTTTGCGTCTGAACCAGTCTCGGTATATGACCCCGCCACGACGCGGCTTCGGCTTCTCCTACTCGACATACGGGACGCCGAATAGTGTCGCAAGTACCCCGGGCGGTGGGAGCCTGACCGGCAGCATGTACGCCAGTCGAGGCTTCACCGGTGGAAGCTTTGGACGCTCGTTTGGAAAGAGTGCGTCGGTCAACAATTTGCGATCTCATTTCGCAGGAGAAGGTGAGAGTGTCCTGAGTCCGGGCGCCTTTGCGCCGAGCGCGTCACGATACTCCAGCGGGAGCATTCGCCGCCTGACCATCGATCGAAGCATTCGGAATGATCTTTTCAGCCGGCCCTCGTCGCCCTCCGTTTCTGCCCCCACCAGCGGACCGGAAAAGACCATTAATGGCGCCACCATCCCCGCCGCTGCCACGAATGGCGAGATCACCATAGAGCCTTTGAGCAAGCTGAAGAAACGCGTCAGTTTTGACAAAGGCACGACTGGTGGGCAACCGAACGTCGAACTGAACGGTGATACCGGTGCTCTGGTCAGGACCGAGACTGAAAATGAGGAGCTCAGCGAGGATCAGGCCAGACGTGGCAAAACCGTGAATGGGACCAGCCCCTCCGATAATGAACCAGGCCGCGGAAACGAGCTGGCAGTCGTGCCCGAAGACACAGAATCCGAGCACGTCGCCCCCCCGAAAGTGGCGCAAGCAAAGGCGGACCCCAAACCAGGAGAGTACTGGATGAAACCGTCTCGAGCGGAGATCAGCAAGATGCCTCGCGAGAAACTGCAACGATTCACCAATTTCGAAGTGGGTCGCAAGGGATGTGGCCGGGTGGTCTTCAATGGTCCTGTCGATTTGACCACTCTGCCCCTCGACGACCTCTACGAAAAGATCGTTGAGATCCGATTGCGATCGGTGACGGTCTACCCGGAGGCGAGCTCTAAGCCGCCCGTGGGTAAAGGTCTCAATGTTCCTTCCACGATTTATATCGAGAACTCCTGGCCCCGTGCCAAAGGCCAGCCGTCGTCGGCTACCAGCGGACCCATCTTCGAGAAGCACATTGATCGACTCCGGAAAATGAACGGCACCGAATTTGTAAACTACGAAGTCTCAACCGGCATTTGGACCTTTACGGTTCCTCATTATACCCGCTACGGGTTGGACTACGACGAAGACGATTATGATGATGTCGACCATCAGATTAGCAGTCCGTTATCTCCTCCGCCGGACTCGCTCGGCCCCACGAAGTCTGCTGATGCTTCCGTCATGGAAGTGGATAGTGACGGGCAAAACGACTTGAGCGAAGATGACACTTTCGCGTTCAAGAAAAGCGTCCCTGGCGGCTTTGGACGTCCGTCCACTCTGGAATACGATCCGGGCATGAGTCTCGCCAAGCACGTTGATGACGACGATGATCACGACGCTCGATCTGCTCGGTCAGACGACGAATCGGAGAATGAAATGAGTATGGCTGGATCTTTCCCTCCTCCTGTGGAAGGTCCGCTTGATCTTCCGAAGCCCGGCAAGTCCATCTTGAAAGCGACTCGTCTCCAGGCGACCCCTGGCAAACTGCTCATCAATCTTGATGGCGACTGGGCGGAGCAATTGCAACGCACCATTAGCCCACGAAAGCAGAACCGGGACGCTTTGCGCGACGTTCAGAGCAAGATCCTGCTCGACCGTGCCTTTGAGCCGATCAAGCCGAGGACAGGCAATAAGGAATTTCGGACGAGCATCGACATTATGCACTCACTTTTCGACAAGCACGAGGAGAGAATGGCGAAAGGAAGGAAAGGGCAGGCAGCGGCGCCGGACTTTGAGGTTTGACATCCCCCTTTCCCTGATTCTTTGAGCTCATGCCATCACGACCGTCCCTTTCCCCCCACTATCGTGACATGAATGGACGAATGGGGATTCAGCTCATGGACCTTTCCCACTGCGTTGTTGCCCAAAGGGCCCATTATCACTATAGTATGTAGTTAGTTTCGAATGAGAAACAGATTGCTAAGAATGGCCTTTCTAGTTCCCATATGCCAAGCGTGCGAAAACGGTCGATGAAACCATCGAAATGAGCGAGGAGGACCGGTTGTGGCATACATCGATCAAACCAAGATTTACTGAGACGGACCGACTGTTCTACTGGGCAAAAGACAGCATACAACGTGGCCACGATGGGACTACTCAAGTTCTTGCTGAAGGCGACGGGCAGGCTATTGTCCTGACTTCTCTTGATGCCCAGGCGCAGCAGGTAGGCCTCGATTCTGGTGAAACACATTTAAAGGCGTATGGACTGATTTTCACCTCTTTCCACAGGTGGACTTGGACATCCAGTCACTTTTGGCCGAGAGCCAAACCGTCGTCACTGATGGCGTTCCCTTTGTCCAGCACAACCCCCTTCCATTTTCTCAAATCAAAGAAAGACGGGTTCGGGAGGGTGCTCCTGTTGCAGAAACAGATCTGTACGAGCTTGCCCACGTCTTGTTTGACGACTACGAGGACGAATTCACCTTTGATCTCAGCCGACAGCAGAAACAGGGCTTCCGAGATCGCATTCGCAAGGATCGACTGAACAGATTTTTGGCTTCTTTGGTCTGGACACGGCACGGCGAGCGCATTAGGCACGTTGAGAAACTCGACGCCGCCACCGCCGCTCTCCTGCATCTTGCCGCCAAGAATGTTCAGGCGGCCTGCGACTTGTTAATGGAGGCCAAGGACTTTCATCTCATGATGCTCGTGGCGCAGATTGAGCAGGCTGACGACACGTTCCAACAAGATATTCGAGATCAGCTCGACGCGTGGAGAGAGCAGAATATTATCTCCGAGATGACGGAAGAGATCAGAGCGCTGTATGAGGTCCTGTCGGGAAACACGACGATCTGTCGGGGGAAACCGAACGCGCCGACAGAAGATCGGGCCACGACCTTTGCCATCTCCGAAAAGTTCGAGCTGGACTGGCTGCAGGCTTTTTGTCTCTCCCTGTGGTATGGGAAGGAGAAGAACTCGACGATCGAGCATGGCGTCCGCGATTTTGTCCAGAAACTGGAATCAAGAGAAGAATCTGCCAGCCCGATCGGAGAGGATGGATCCGAGGATCCCCTCTTCGTGGTGCTGAAGCTGTTTGCCAGCACCGGCGTCAACCGAGACTTTGCAGAGCCATTGATCCCCCAGGCATTGTCTGCTTTATCGAAGCCGTGGAGCTCCCAAAGCACCTTCAGATTCCACCATGCTATCGTGGCCGCAGTGCCAGAAGTCCACGTCGACCGGGAAAAGGCCGACGCGCTGGCGACAGACGTGGCATTCCAGTGCTCTGCCTCGGGCCATGTCGCCGCCGCTGTCTACGCGCTGTTGCACCTGCAGGACGCCGGGCAAAGAGCAGAGATGGTCCAAGACTTGTTGAGGCGGCATGCTGCCGCTCTGCCTCCTCCCCCCGAGGAAGACCCTCAGGGAGAGCACCAGTCCATCCAGCTCTGGAATACACTCACACTTGATTTAAAGGTGCCTCCAGAGTGGATATACCGCGCGAAAGCCTTGCTTGCCCGCGCCAGTAACGACTCATTTACCGAGCTTCGTTATCTCATTCTAGCAGACTCCTTTGCGGAAGCACACGAGTGCCTTTGTCGCCGGGTCGCCCCCCGGCTAGTTATCGACGAAGATTGGGAGACGTTGAAACAGGTCCTGGCTTCTTTTGGCGACAAGCCTGAGCAGCGCGTGGGCAACTGGGCCGCAGGCGGCGCCATCTACGCGGGCTTTGTGAGCCTGGTGATCGCCTCAAAGCACGGGACCAAAGAGCGCCGAAACACGCTCGAGCGAATGCAGAAGAGTTTGTCTGAGAGGAAGACGCTCTTTGCTGGAGAGGGGCGCAAAAGTGGCGCTAACGGGTTGGAGGAGCGCGAGGAGAGGGTGGCCTTGAGCGAGATGGGGAGGCTGGTGGCCGAATTGCTGGAGATGGAGGGAGCCAACAAGGTATGGTTGACCGCGTGCGAGCATCGGTGTGATATGACTAACGCAGAACTTGCAGAAAGCTATCCTGGACCTCCCTTTAACTGCGGACAATAGATTGACACAGGCGAGGAAGATGGGAGTCGACTATTATCGTGGCATCATGGCCACCGCAAGATGAGTGGTGGACGTCCTTGAGCAGGCAATAGCAGAACCGGTGAAGCTGAGGCAGATAATATACACTTGCGAAGCTCATGTCCGAAACGGTGGAAAGGATGGCCCGCCTTGTCGCTGTGATTTGTGAAGCAATGCCTAACATGGTAACGAGCGTAAGATATCCGATGCACACGGATCCATCTCTCTACATGGATATGCCTGTCTTAACCAACGGATAGCCTTGAGCTCCTTGTACTCTAAAAGAGACCGGGTTGGCCGCACTTACGGCATTGCAAGCCCTTCACTGGTTGTTGTGCGTTGGTCATTGGCTGGGAGGGATACTGTCTTCTACTACTTCGCTGTCGCTTCGCACGCCATTAATCATAGAATGATGGACCTGGATGGAAACCGCGGTTTGGTAAAGGCATCATAGTCACATGCAAGCCAAGGCTCTGTTGGGGGGGCAAATTAGCATGACCCCTCCTCCAAAGTTTGACAGCGTGATGAAATTTTGTTTATTTTTACGGAGGCGTGTGTTGCTAGCGCGGTTTCGGGCCTGTCTCTTGAATTCCCAAACGTCATCGCCCATCTTCATTCCCCCTCAAAGCTGGACCCTTGAACGACCTGTTCTCCTCGACAGTATTCCGCTTTGCATGAATCTCTCATCGAAGTCGAGTTCTATGTCAGGCTCTAGATAGCTGAAAGTCCGACCGCCGCCCGCACAGCTGTTCGGAGCTCCACTAGTCCAACATGACCCGGAGGAACAGGCCAGTCGAGAAATGTGAGGAGGAGGCGACATTGGGCCACTGCGTAGAACATTTATTAATTCAGCGTGCTTAGAAGAAAAAGGGGAAGCACTGAAAAGGGTGAGTACCACTTAGCCGCGAGATATGATTAGGGGTGCCCGGAAAATTTGGGATGACCTGGCCGATCGGAAGTTGAGGGTTGGCCCCTTGTTCAACGCTGCGCATACCGACTAAAGCTCCTGTGGCCTGGTGTACTTTTGAGTTCTCCATTCGAGCGTTCAAATTCCAAAGGCTGCGTAAGAGTAAATTTTAGCAACATCTCTGAATAAAGCAAGGGTTCGTAAGGACTTACCCAGCCCGAATCCTGCGTAAGAGTAAATTTTAGCAACGTTTCTGAATAAAGCAAGGGCTCGTAATTACTCAGCCCGAATCCTGAGCGTCTCCTGCTGGATAGCGGCAAGTTGTTGCTGCATCTGGTTGACAGGGTAGTTGGCACACCGTGATAGCTCAGTGGTGAACTGCTGCCGATGAGCATTGTACGCCTGGATGCTCTGGGTGATATTGTTTTCTTCAACCGCCATTCCGTTGACGGCAGCGTTTATGTTGGCATTGTTTGGTTGTGGTTGTGCCATGGTGGGACACAGCGCGTGCTTATTTTATTATGGGGCTTTTGCCTTGTCAAGGGATGGAGCGGAAGAGACCGGAGGGGGGAGGGAGGTGGCGCAGGCGAGATGAAATTGTTTGTTTACAGAGGCGCGTACATGAAGACTAGCGCATTTCTGGGTTGAACAAGTTTACCAAAAATTCAATCAGCTGACCAGCGTTCTTGGCACGGTCTCTTTCCAAGGGGAGTGCACCTAAGAAACTGGCCAGGCTTTAACTAAGCCGGCGTATAACGCCCCCGAAGAGATGCCTACAGTGACCTCCTACTGTAAGTCATGGACTCCAGGCATCATGTAGGCACTCGTCCCTATTTTATAGGCGACCTGCCCTGAGAGTGCTTTCAACAGTCTTGACTGAGACCAGTGTGCATAGGGCCTCAAACTAGGGCCTAAAAAATATCCTTGCAGGCTTGTGTCCATTTTTGGCCCATGGCAACTTTAGCCGGGGTGTGATGGGCTCCAAGCTCACCCATTACTCAGGATAAAGCGGTAGCGGCTCAGGTCCAAGAGCGGAAATGGGAATTGCTGAGGGCAACTGTCGGGAAATGCATACAATTGTTACTCTTTTACAGTTGAATTGGTACCTTGGCATATTTTGCCCATGGTGTTTGATTCTGATTCATCAATTATCTCCTGAGAGGGTACTTTCGTGGCATTTTTCACTTCAGTGAGGCAAACGCTGGTGTCGACTTGACGTAGTCCTCCCAGGTAGTGAGAGGTTCGTCAACGACCTGTGCTCAGAGTCAGTGATATATCATGCCTGAACGAAACGCTCCAAGACTGGCCAAACTTACTGCCAGGCTCGGCTCGAGTTTGTCACCACCGTAATAGCCGAACTCGGGGATCAGTCTCATGTTCTGCAGCATTTCCTCCTGGACAATTTCGGGGGTCCCCGCGGAGGCCAGAATGCCCTTGAACACCTCATGCGGCAGCTGAGAGTAACGAGCATCCTTGCCGGCACCGGGGTACACCTGTTTAAAGGTGTTGAGGATCTCGCTGGGCGTGTAGTAAGCGGTGGCACCGTAGATGCGCTTGCCCAGAGTGGCAGCCTTCTTGAGAAAGATGGCCTTGACGAACTTGCCAGTATCATACTCGGCCGCAAAGAGCGGGATGGAGGCATCGTCGGGCATGGGGAGAGCGAGACCCCATTTTCCATCGGGCATCTCACGCAGGCTCATCCCAGGAATGTTCGACATATAGAAGCCAGGGAGGAAGAAAGTTGCCGGGATCTCCAGCTTCCGGATGTACTCCTCCACCTCAGCCTTGCTGTCAAAGTGGAACACGGACGCTAGAACACCATTGCTGACTGTGGGCGGCTGTGTCAGCCTGCTGCTAACGAGACATTGGGCCCGGTCTGCTCACGCTTCTTGACGTTTAAAAGACTACTCCACACGAGGTGCTGCACACCCTCCTCCTGTCTCATTGTGTTAGCCCGTATTGGGGCGGTAAGAGAACGGGAGACGGTACCTTGCTGATATCGGCAATGTTCTTCCCTTGAGAGATCTCAGTCTCGCCACTGAAGTGTTCCCAGAAATTGGTGACGGCAAAGACTCCATAGGCACCCTTGAGGACTTTGCGGAGAGACTCCTTGTCGTTCAGATCGGCCTGGGCAGAAGTTAGCAGTCCAGAGCCGGTCCCAGGCGGGTCAGGGAGATAAGTACAGGAACAATTTCAGCACCTTTCGCGGCCAGACCTTTGGCGCTCTCTTTGTTCACGTCCCGGGTGACCGCCTTGACGTGGAACTTGCCGGACGCAGTCGAGTCGGAAAGGATGCTGTCGACGACAGAACCGCCCTGCTTACCCGTAGCACCAAACACGACGATGACCTTCTTGGACATTTTCTGCGATGTAAAAAAACGCTTGGACGTGAGTGATCGGAGCCGAGAAATCAGAAATGGCATGATCTCGCGAGGCGAAGGGCAATGAATTCTCGGGTTGGCCTGTGAGTATTTCTAACGGCGAGGCTTCGGCAGACTCGCAGCCTCAGGGGCTACATACATTACCAATTACGACCGAGATTACAAAGCTCGGCCTGTAACTTCAGGCTAAGGCCGGAGGAGGAAACCCCGATCCCGAGGACCCATGCATAAAGATTGCAAGGAGGGCTGGCTAGCGTGCTGCTACTCTTTGTGTTGGACATAGCATGCTACCACAGCATGTGTAATCTTTTAACGGAGCACAAGGGTGGAAGTTATCCGACGGGGCCAACCACTTAACCATCGATAACGTACACATCATTGTCGATACAACCGGCTCCCAACAACATCAGGTCAGGAGATGTCTAACTTTGGATGGCATACAGTCATTGGCGTTTCTGGAGGAGTTAGGCTTTACCACACCTTTTGAAAAATTCTCATTTTCCCCAGATCCGAGCATTGAGCCCATGTTGCCTCTCCAGATTCCGGGCAGATACAACATTCTATTCAACGTTCTCGAATATCCAAGATTGGCAGATTTAAGAATCACTCGCTTGGTTCCATGGCGATATTCCGGAGAGTGCATAGCTTCATCTGGTTCTGCATTATCACAATATAAGAACGGGAGAGCACTCAAGCAAGTCGGTTGGAAACTTATGATCTATCGAGCAAGCCGAAGAAGCCTGAAGATAGCTGAATGCGGATTCGGACCATTATTGCTGGGAGGGCGTGGATCCCGCTAGAAGAGGTGGTGAGTTAAACAATGTAGTTTCCAGCAGAGACATATTGGCAGATACCCCCTTTAAAGCAAATTGGAATTTTATAATAGAGAAATAAAGGATGCATGTTTAATGAACTCAATTCATCCATGGTTTTAGAGGTCACGGTACACCATAATATTTAGCGTAAGGGACACCATTCACCTCCCAGTTCGTCTAATATTATAAGTAGCCCGACACTTTCTAGTCCTTGCTATGTCACGGCCATATTCATGGTGTTGAAGCGTTTTAACTCCAGGGGATACCCAGAGCACGGGGTCCATGTTTGTTGTTGCCTGAGAATGGCTGAGTAAGGGTACAAGGAGACCGGCATTCGTTGCCTCCGAAGATGCGAGGGTGAATAAGCACAGCCTCAGAGATCGCTGGGCGTTGGCGCTTCTGCTTCTTGCCCCTCGGCAAGTGGATCTTAGACAACAAAATAGATATCCCCAGGGCAGATCTGAAGAGGCAGAGGCCAGACGACTCCCCGGAACAAACATCGAACCAGACATTCCAAGGGCGGGGTATTGGTTGGCCCCAACTCTTGCCGCGGAAGGTGACGGAAGGATGGATAGCTGAGTGATTAGATTGATAAGATAAATCACTCATGGGTTGGTCCGATCTAATCGATCCAATCAGCTGGCCAAATCCTAGAAACCAACATCATCAGCTCCACCAACCCATTACGTTCCTCATCTACTCTCTCCACATGGTCCAAGAGCGCCTCGCTTTGTCCGTGGGGCATGCCACGATGCTGCCCGTCCTCCGGTGAGAGATTCGTTGTCTCCACTGGCCGTGGCAGGGCAAGACCGCGTTGCTGCGCCATGAGATTGCCTCCAGTCCGTCTCCAGCCCTCCATACAACAAGTGCTGGTATGGCACGTTGCGACCAATGCATTTCGCAATACCAGACGATCACTTGCTTGGCTCAGTGCCATGGCCGGTTTCGGCGACGTGTGTAAATCATATCGGCCATTCTTCTGCCTCTCTTGCACCAGTTTCTCTTCCCGCTGTGCCTTCTCGTTTTCTGCTCGGCGGCTTTCTTCTGATTACACATGATCCATATCACTATTGAAGCAACGCGAAGCCTCTCCACAGGACTGCTTACTCGTCAACACTACCATGACGCTCCGAACCATGTCTCTGCCGACCACACTGGCTGGTGAGAGAATGATCCACCGAGTCCTGATCCTTGGCGCTGCCTATGGTGGTCTCGCAACCGGGTTATCGTTGCTCCATCTGCTTGAGGGAAATCCTCACCCCCTTGGTCATCAGGACACTGCCCGGCCGGCGTCGGGCAAGGTGAAAGGTGATGTGAGAATCACGTTCATCGACGAACGTGACGGATTTCGTGAGTTTCCCTCTGGTACCAAGAGACCGATGTGGCCCGCATCTTGGAATCAGTTAGGAGCATTTTAACAGCAACTGACGGATTATCCTGTCAACATCCAGTTCACACCATCGGCACGCCTTTGGCTCATACATCCCGAGCATACACTCCCAAGGCTTGGAAGACGTTCGATACGATACCGTGGCTGAAGCGGCCGAACGTGCACGTCAAGCGGGGCACGGTCAAGTCGGTCAACATTGACAGCAGAATCGCCACGTACACAGACACGGCGACGGGCAATGACTGCATCGAGCACTACGACTTCCTGGTCGCTGCCACTGGGCTTCACAGAAAATGGCCCATCGTGCCACAAGGCCTGACCATGGAGGAATACCTGCATGATGCCCTTGATTACGTCAACACGATCGCTCACGCTGGCGACCACACTATTGCCGTCGTTGGAGGAGGTATGTCATTGATTTTCCACGGCTCTTGATGCCTTATTTCATCGTTCACAAACCACAGGAGCTGTCGGTGTTGAGTTCGCCGCCGAGTTGAAAGACATTCACCCCAACCTCGATGTTCGGCTAATCCATTCGCGTTCGCAACTGCTACCTTCAGAACCGCTACCGGATGAATTTAAGCGCCGTGTCCTCACTGCGCTGCAGGAGGCTGGTGTGAAGACCATCCTGGACCGACGCGTGGTCGCGTACGAGAAGCCTTTCATGTCTGATGATGCTGACCCTGCCCGAACTCTGATCCTCAGCGATGGCTCGCGTGTCCCCGTGGCTCTGGCGCTCAACTGCGCGACCAAGTTCTCACCCAACACTGGTTTCTTGCCTGGGAAGGTCCTTGATGAAGACGGTTATCTGCCAGTTACCAGGAGGTGAGGCCGTGCAGACTCGTAGAAGGCGCGGAGCCATCTGCACTCCAGCATGCTCTTTGACTTGCCCCAATGTCCAAGCAGAATATCTGTCATCCATTAACAAGCTAGACTAACACCTCTACAGCATGTCCTTCCCGCTCCCGTCTTCTTCACCAACCTCCTCTTCCTCCGCGGAATCAAATATCCCTCGCCATTACGGGATTGGTGACATTGCCAATCCTACACCCTACCCGGACCCCCTAATCAAGCGCTGCGGCCTCGCCATTTACACTGGACGCCTCGTAGCAGGCAATATCCATGAGTGCCTTCTCGCCCTAGAGTCTTCTCCCTCGGGACCTTCGGTGCCGCAACTCGAATCACTACCCGAATTCGCACCGGCAATGGGTGTCGCGCTCGGGCGGGTCGCAGCCGGGTACGATGAGAAAAACGGCGCGGTGGTCAGTGAGAAGTGCCGGGAGACGTTGTTTGGAGATGATTTAGCATTGACGGGTAAGTTCCTGGTTTCCTTCCCTTTATAGCTTTCCGTCAACTGGCATCCTTCCGATGAGTTTACCAAACAAGGCACTGATCATGGTACTTGGCCGCACAGTTTGCTCGACCATTTTGTCTCTCGACCTCGACCTCGACTCACCATCCACCAAGTCCAATGCAGAACCAGCTCAGTCTCCGTCGTCCCCCCAATCCAAGGAGAATAATGTTGCGACCGAAACTGACACCGTCCCGCCAGCACCAGAACCCATCCCTGTGGCAGAGGCCGTCAAAGCTTAGGCCCTTGCCATCTTTCCGGATTATGATCCTCCTGTTTCCTGGTCTGATCGGTTTCCAGTCGCGGCGAAGGGAGCTGACATGGAGAATCAGCTGGTCTGCTAGAGCTGCCGGAACGCAGGTGAGCCCCGCTCAGACTGGACGGTGAAGTCTGGAAGGATGTATGGAGAACTCGCTAGTCCCGACTAGAACTTTGGGGCCGTCAAGGTGGCTGAGAGCGCAAGGATATGTTTTTGGTGCAGCTGAGACGTCGGTGAGGATGGTGATGTCGACTGCGGTAATGAGGGAGGTCACCGGGTCTGAGCAGCGACTTCTTGTACGTGCTTCTGTCCCAGCTTGGTTGTGGTCCTCCAGAGGTCGATCGTGCACATTACGATTTTCTTTTTTATCTGCTCTCACAAACTAGTGACCATTTGTGTGGAAGTCTTGTCTCGTGTTGTCCCCCTCTTTTCCTCTTCCGTGAGCGAATGTAGGAAGAAATGTTGAAGTTTCAAGTGATAAATACAGTTGATATCTCGGTTTGGCTATCACGATTCCAGGTGATGCAGAGGTCGATTTCGCGGCATGGTGGAATCCAGGGGTCCCTACTTGGACCTGGGAGACAGGAGGAGAGAGCAGAAACTGGGCGACGGAATGAAGCGCCACTTTAAAAACAAGGAAAATACTGATGGCTGGTACCAGGAACAAAAGTTGAGATCGCAGAAATGGACAAAAATGTTTTTGTTGATGGTGGAAGTTTGTAATGGAGTGATTGGTCTCCGGCAGGCACCGGCACCAGTGCGCTCTCTATAGAGCCCACCCTCGGTCGGCATCACGCGCTCACAACATGAGACCCAGGTTATGTTTGGCAGGGTGCTCCGAACAGTCTGGTAGTGTAGGATGTGGTGCCTCTGACACAACGATGACACCAAGTCTGGTTTGTTTCATGTGCATAATGCTTGGACTAGTATGGCAGGATGAAACGAAAACTACATCTGTAACATCTCTGCCTCAAGGCAATGTTTCGAATTATGACGAACGCTAGTCTATCCAGAGAGAGGTTGTCCTTCTGACGCTGGAATGGACACCTTCTGACGCTGGAATGGACACCTGCTGACTCAAGTACATATCCTACATCATACCTGCGTTCCTCCATCCGCGACAGGCAGTCACACCAACTTTTTAGCACCGTTCCTGTTGTTGACTCAACCCCGGAAATCTGATCGCCAGCGCCGGGCTTGTGCCACCCCAAACCTGTATAACATCACCACTGCAGTCATCCCCTGAATAATGCTGAAAATGATGGTACATTCGTCACCATGTACTCGTAAGTCATAACTCCTAACTACAGGGTTTCTGAGACGGCTCCACGAGCCTGCTCGCGTGGGTCTCTGTAAAATTGCTGTTGCGACATTTCAAGTCGGGTTTGTTTTGGTGGTGGCATTCCTCGGTACGGAAGGTCTTGCTGATACCTGGACATGCCCTCGATCGAACTTGGACTCGTGGGAAGATGACCGGACGCGGCGGTCATCGTCTTGGAAGTCGATGTGTACTCTGGATACGCTGACACACCGGTTGTTGCACCAAATAACGCGGAACCGGTGGGGTATGGCTGAAGGCCAAACGGCGTCATAGAGGATGAGTAGCTTTCCACGAATAAGTTGCTGCCACCACTCGCCTGCTGAGACTGATTTAGAGAAAAGGGTGCGGAATTATGAGAGTCCAATGCCAAACCTCCTCCACTTCGCTGGTCCGAGATCTGATTCTGGGTATGTCCTCCAAACATAGGAAATATGGGCGATGGTGTCGGCAAAGTCTGCTGCTGCTGCTGCTGCTGCTGAGGCTGATAACCGCTGTATTGGAACTGTCCGTAATTTGAGGGCAGGTCACCTCCCCGGCCAGTGGGTGAAGCTGGGAAGGAGGGCGGAACAGGGTGCCTGGGCCAGTATGGACTAGACCAGCCCTGATTCCCACCAGGCATGGCAAGATTGTCGGGTCTCATCGAATGATGCATTTGTTGCGGCTCCGATACCCTTTCTCTGTTCAAATGTTCTCTTGTGCCCGGAACCGCGCCAGAATACCACGGTCCATCTGCTATGCGGTCACCACTCGGTATCAGGTTGGGCATCGAAAAGCCACGAGGAGGCAGAGGCATAGGTCCGTTGGGGGGAGGCAGGACATGCATGGGCCACGCAGTCGGCCGGCCTCCCTCGGCCGGCCAATGCACATACGGTGATTTGCGCCTGCTGACGAGAGGTTAGCCAGATCTGAAACGGATTTTGGCTCGAAACCGGCTTACGCAGTGTCTTTTCGAATCTTCAGCTTCACGCCCGCTTCACATAGTGTCCTGGATAAGGGTGTCGACTCTCGAGGAATCAGGTGAGCCTTTGCGGGATGAACTGTCCACTCGTCAGTGCCAGAAGTGCAACTCCTCTCAAGAATTCTGGGTGTAAATGTGGGCTGCCAGCCTACCTTGAAATTGCGTGGAACAGACCGAGCTGAGCTGGGCAGCAAACATTCCATTTTGGCTACGGATTGTCAGAGCCGTCTCTGGGCAGCGAGTGATCGACCTACCTTTGGCGCATCTCAAAGAGAGTGAATTTAATACTGTAAAGGCCAGGTTGTTTCACATGCAAGTCGCCGAAGACGAATAAGCCGCGTTCTATGGACGTGAGATGAGCTTCTGCACACCGAGAGAATTACATACCTTTGTTGTCGGACAGCTTGACTTTATGCAGTGAAGATGAGAGACAACCCACAAGGAGATCTGATTGTGCAAATTGGCGATTGCTCGGGTTTGGATCAAGCTGGGCAGTACAGAACCAAAATGGGCTGTGCAGATACGACCTCGTTGGATCATTGTCGTGGACAATCAACTCGATCACTGGAGGCGGATCAATCGGCCATTTTGCGCCTCTCACTGCCGCACTTGTCAGACGGAAGTTTAGTGACGAGGAATCGGCCGGGCCTACCTTTCTCTGGCTTGGTGAGAGCTCGTCCATCTTCTGGTTGCTGAATGATCTTGAGCTCGAAAGCGGCACTATATCCGCCTTTCGTCAGTTCTGCAGCACGAGAGAAAGCGAAATGTGGCATCTTGTGGGTATAGATGTTGGCAAACGGACCTCTCCAGAGTGAGCCTCGAGCGAATGACGGCTTCCAAATCGCTGTCACTCATGAAGAACAGATTTTGTAACTCGGTCAGATGAGCGAGGAGGCGAATAACTTGAGGACGTTGGACTTTTTTGGTGAGTTCACACCGGCTGAATGGGGTCGAGTGGCCGGTGAAATGGTGGTACGCGTTTCGACGGAAGGAATGGTGAAGAGGTTAGGTTTGCTTGGATGTCGTGGCAACAATACGGAGAGCTGCAAATATTTCGAAAAAGATGAATAGGTCGGTTGCCCAGAAATGGGACGGGAATCCAGCTGCCCCTTTCCAGAGTCCAAATGACAAAGTTCGAGTATCATCAATGGTCCAGTAAGTGATGGCACCACTTGGCGAGGGCTCGCAGAGAATGTTTTTGGCGCAAGATAGTCAACAAGTAGCACGGGCCGTCACCGCGCCGGACCGGGTGGAACAGTTCGATGATACCAGAAAGAAAGGGTTCAAGAAAGAGCGGTTTCGTCGTGATTCAGCCACCACAATACCAGGCACTGAAGAACTGACAGCGGCCCCGGAATCGTGATCATTATTTGGTTGTGACAAAACGGCTCGCCTCCCCGTCTTTTTCTCTCGGATAGACAACTCTGGGACTGAGCCGGTGACTCTGTGCTCGACGATGAAGCTAATAGACGCCTGGAAGAGGCGACGTCGAGGACGCAGATCTCGGTGGAACCCTGCACTTGGTTCGACGTTCAGAGAATCTTGGGCCGTGTCCGGGTGGCTGGAGGTCACCGGTTCGAATAGCGCAGTCGATGGTCATGCTGCTGACATGGTCCCCGTGTTCGTCGTTGGCAGGACTGAGAACGACAGTGCAGAGAGATGCGACGAGGACAGGCTGCTCCTTCTGTTGATCACTTGAGGCTTGTGACCGTGGATACGGCGGTTGTCGTGATCAAGTCCACGAAGGTTGAGCTGAATCTCGAATCGAAACGGTGTACAGGGTTGCAGGTTTGCGATAGGTCGACAGAGGGGGCGGAACCGTGCCGGGCGGGTCGACGCGAGCGGTTGTTGCTGACCCGTGAGCTGTTGACCGTTCTTCTTGCCGGAAACCGTTGTGCACGTCTAAAGTGGTTTGTAAAGACCACCTTGCCCTGGGCACCCCCCTGTGACAGGAACTCGCACACAGTATGCTCGTCAACGGATCGGGAGACCGTTCTGCAGGCGTGCTGCGAGATGAGCTTCAAGGATACTGCAGGACGTGTACGCGAGCCGATGCCGTCGGGCTCGACCAGAGATCTCTTCCCAAGGACGGATGCAGAAGTATTTGAGTGACTTGCAAAAGCCGGACGTTATTTTGCTGGTGCCGAAAGTCAGGTTTGCTCCGAGCTTGGCTCCGCTTGTCCTTCGAGCCTGTGACACTTGACTTGAGATTCAGTCGTCCAGCCGTGTCGATACTCTATACGTAGGCGTAAAGCAGAGATGTTTGTTTGCTCTGGCGTCTGACCTGACCGAGACCTGGCTTCAATTTCGTGGCAAACAATGCAGTCTTTTCAACGCACAGCTACGGCGGGTGTACTGCCCGTCTTATTGGGAGGCAACAACGGGCCGTGGCTCTGCAAGGGTCAATGCCAGGGAAAGCGAAGTGTCCACGCAACAGTAGATAGTGCGGTGGGCACGCCATCAATAGCCGAGTGTGCTGCCCTGGCCGGCTTAGTGAGCAGCGTCGGATGTGCTTTGCTCATGGACCGCACCCTGCCCTCAAATTCCACCGTGGAGGGTGGGGGACGAGGGGTGGGTGAGTGGATGGATGGATGTGTGATGGTGTGTGGTTCGGCAGTGCGATCGTTAGCAGGAGCAAACCCTGGCGGTCTGCAGATTGATAGAGTAACTTTGGGCTGGGCAAGGAGGACTAGGACGGAAAAGAGCCTGCTTTGGGCCTTCCTCCTGTCCAACCTGGCTAGACGGCAGTACGAGGCTGCGTGGCGGCATGTGGGTCGCCCGGCGCAGAGACCATGCAGGGCACATATACCGTTACGGCACGCTGACTGCCGTGCTGTATTAGGTCCAGAGTGTAGGTGCGCCGCCGACAAGGGTGGCCTCGCTCATCCGAGCCGGTCAGGATTTAGTGAATGGAAGGTCGTTCTGATATTCGCGCATCTCGCTGGCAAGGGTTGGCGACTTGTGCCACCGGTCGACGTCGCTGTGGGGGTTAGGGGAGGGTCGACGACGTGCAAAAAAGGGAAAAACAGCGGTTGAGGCTGCCTGTGACCGACTGACCGACTGACCGGCGGGCCGACGACCGACATTGGCAGCTGGCCAGGTCTGATGGTGGTTCGCTGGGGATAAGAATAACCACGCATAGTCGACCAGGTTTGGATGCCGACAACGAGATGGGTTCGCAGAGCCGGAGATTTACTGGGGACCGACGTGGAGACGGTGATGATGGCGGCGTCACAGGCGAGACGGGTCGGCCTGCCGACCAGTTTTCTAGAAGTTCAATGGTCTGGATGCTAGCGAGATTACCAAGGCGAGAGGAGGGAATCGCAGCCGTTGGACCGGACGAGGTGAGAAGAGGGAACGCAGCCTTTGGCAGGGCCTGACAGGAGACCACCAGCAGCGAGTAGAGCTGTCCGGAAAGCTTCGTCAAGGGGGGTGGGCGGGACAGGTCAACTTCGAAGGCGTCCATAGCAAAATGACAATAATCTGAGTATGGCTGGATCTCCGGCCCAAGTCTGTCAGGAAATCATGTTGTCGGCGGCGGCCGCGGGCGTGCAGCGGGTCGATCTCGCGTGGACGGGATGCAGCCACCAAAGCCATGCTTGATCCACAGGGCTTCAAGGGGACACAAGCGATACGTTTGTGGGCCTGTCGATCGGAGGGAGGGGTCCCTGGATGAGTTTTGCAACATTCCCACCGTTCGTATCCGTCAGTCTGGATGGGCGAGTCGATCCGTCCGGTGGGTAACAGTAGCAGCAGCAAGCCCCTGCCATCGACAAAGGCCTGTCCACCCCATTCATGTCCATCCTTGCACAGGCATATTGTGTCGATGAGATCATGTTGCAGTTTTCCGCGAGCGGTGCCTGCCCATCCGTTCAGCCTTCTTGGCCAAGTTTATCCCCAGTCCATTGACACTCACTAGCGAAAACGCCTGGAACGCCGTCAGCCTGCCTGAACAAACCACAAACACGAAATGTTCGGAGGGTGAGATTGACCGTAGAGAATCTCCTGATGATTGTGTCCCTTTCTCAGCTTGGAGAACCGCCATCTTTTGCCATGCCAGATCCTCACGCGCCCATGTGTTGGATCGATGCTCGGTGCTTGTGCGAGCTGCTCATCCTGGTGCCACTTTCGGGGTACGTAATTATCATGAACTTCCATCATTGACCTTCACCTCCACTTTGGCCTCGCCATCGGCGTTGATGTGCTGATGCTGGCAAGGTAGGCCTGGCTGCCCTAACTGCTACGAAGCTTTCAACTAGGGCTGTTGCTGGGGACCTCCTGACTTTGACCCTGACTCTGACCCTGAATCTGACCTGACGGACCCTGGCCTGACCCGGCGCGACAAATCTAGCAAGACCTCCGTCTTGGGCCCCTTCCCCCCGCCCCTGACCCCGTTTTCGGAGTCAACACGGCAAGCGAGTCATACCTCTGGCGGGTCTCTGGTCTGGTACATGGAGACGCACGCGGTAACCCTTGTGGGCTGCCTCTGTTCTAGTGTGTGGCGGCGCCCGCTTCTGCCAGAACGCTGAATTACAAGTTACCAGTCGCGTGTGGATGTCCTTGTTTGCCTGCCTACGATCTCATCCCATTCCGAGATGCCTGTTCGCCTGGCCCCGGCTCTGTGCAGTGAGCCCAATTTACCGACTGACCAGGCTGCTGCGCAGATCCTGGCACGCCATAATGAAATTCCTGTAAGACCGCTTTAAGACAACGACTCTCTACTGCCACGGTCGCGGGCGCGGCGCCAATCATTACCCTTCCGGGAAGCAATAGTCGAATTGGGTCACTAAGAATATTGATGATCGACATGATTTGCAAATTGGATTCCTCGCCTTGCCTGGCACGTTACACGTGGCTGCTAGGGTTTCCCACATGGTTCTCACTCCAGCCCGCAATCATAGCGGCAATAAAATGCTTGCATTCTGTGGTATGTCATCACGGCGACCTTTTCTGGCCCAGACCTGCTCCTGTCGAGTCCGTTCGTATGAGAGATTTCTCTTTATGCGAGCTTGACCAAGTTAGACATGGCCTTGAGATCTGCAGATCACTCACGGCGTGGTGCCAATGGTGCTAACGGTCTGAATTTCAGAATCGACCAATCTCCTGGCCACAGAAGTAATAGTTCAACCAGCCAACTGCCACTCTCGCCCACTAGGAACCCCTTCTTGACGTGTAAGACGGTCTTTTTACCACGCCGCGACACACTAGTGGCGCGGAGCGCTGCTCGCGTGTGGACGGCAAGAGTCAAGGAAAGGCTTCAAGTGCTTAGGGGACCGGCGTCCATTCTCCTCTCCGTCACCAGACATGATCTGTTCTCGGTGATTGCCTCTCTTTCACGGCCCTCGACATCGTCCGGTATGAGTAGTTGGTGCTCACAAAACAAGACTGACGGTACAAGTGGGTCTCAGCCTCACCACGCCATAGCTCGTGGTAGCCTTCAATTCACCAGCCGAGAACAAGAAAGAGGTGGTTCTCAGATTACCAGACACATGCGCCCTTTTCATCACCTAGAATCCCTTCCGTCAGAATTCCAAAGGTTTCCAATCCATCCAGCCCCTGCAACAACCATAACCTCGATGACGGCGAGTCCGACTCTCTTTAACCAACTTATATTTTCTTTTTTCCTTTCTCTCCCCTTCTCTCCTTCTCCATTTATTGTTTCGGTACCTATGTAGAGCATGCAATCCAGCGCATCTGTTATGTGTACTCTGCACGGACGCTGACATAGCTGGTGTGGTCTTCTCCCCTGAAAACCGTTAGTTGGAGATCGCATTCCTGCGGACACCCTGTCGTCTTTTGTATAGGGCAAATACCTAAAATGTCAATTACTAGACAACCAATTGATTCTTCGTCGAGCAGATTCCCTTTACCTGTTTGTTCGCATTCATTCATTGCGCTTGTAGCAAAATGGGCATAGGCTAGGTATGCAATCCCGTCCTGGCAATCAATATCCCAGCTTAAATCAATCGCTGTCTTCGTTGCGGAACCAAATACACGGTCCGCCAGTTGTAGTCGTAGCAGTTGTCGCAGTCATGATCTGGACCACCCTCAACCCAATGCATTGGTCAGCTCCATTCGGAGCTATGTCCCACCCGCCGAGGAGACCGGCCATACGATGAGCCTAAGCGATTCACAGGACGAGGAGACTGAGTCCATTGATTTACTCATCGTCCTCGTCCTCGTCCTCTTCCTCTTCCTCCTCGTCCTCTTCTTCTTCTTCTTCGTCCTCGTCCTCGTCATCGTCGTCATCCGGCGCCTCGACTTCTGGGTCTGCATCGTCGTCGTCATCGTCATCGTTGTCTTCCTCCTCCTCTTCGTCCTCTTCCTCATCTTCACTCTCCACTTCGGGGATCGACACATCTTCATCGTCGTTGTCGTCGTCCTCCTCGTCCTCCTCCTCTACCTCCTCCTCGCTCTCACCCTCCGCAACCGAGACGTCTTCTTCACTACTCTCAGAGCTCTCCTCTTCTTCGTCCTCGCCAACGTTTCCGTCTACCTTGGTCTCGGTATCCTCAACGATCGTATCCTCCTGGTGATCCATACTCTCGGTCTGCTTTTCCTCGTCGGTTCCGTCGATGCTGGGAACCTCAGCGATCGCGAGTCCGCTCTTTCTCCCGCTTCTCCGTACTGGTGTATCGACTTTCTCAGCAGAGACGGCTCGACTTCCCCGGACGCCAATCCCGTTGACACTGCCATTCACACTGGCGGCCTTTCGCGGCGAGCTCCGCACAGGCACTGCCATCGTTGGCGAACCTGATCCGGTTGTGTTCTGCGGCCTGACGGTACTCCCATGACTTCTTTTCTTCGTGCTTCTGTTCCGCAGCATCGACGGCGGGATCGGAGGGTCGATCTGGAACCGGGTCGGGGGGATGGCGAGCGTCCGGTACGCGAGAGCATAACCGGACAGAGATGAGGATGCCCCCTCTGGTTCATGACTCGCTCCATCCTCTGATTTCTTGACATGGCCGTTGACCAGACCATTGATGGGAACGTCCAAAAGAGTCATCTCATTCGACATGGCCACGTGCAGGGCATCAGTCGACGGCGGCCCAGGCGCGATGTGTCCATGCTCATTGACCAGTGGCGAGTCTTTCGTCAGCAGGTCCATCTGCATTGAATCTCTTCGGGACACGATCTGGGATGATTTCGACTTGGATCGCGGCGAAACTTGGTCGTCCACGGGCTCCTCGCGGATCTTCACCTCCTGTTCTACCTCCCCCCGGTCATCCTGCATCGCAACGTCTTCTTCTCGAGGAGCCATGGCCGGCATCGGCTGACCATCGAGCGTGGCCTGATCATTACGGCCCATGATGTAGGGCGTCCAAACCAAGTTTTCTGGTTTCAGCTGGCGATGCTTCTTGACCTCGTACTCGTGGACGACACTCTCATAAAGCTTCTTGTCGTATCGGATAGCATAGGTCTTGGTGACCGGATCCCGGATGAAAGCATAGAGTCGTTCTAAAGAGTGGATGACATCGTCGGCCGTCATGCCCGTTCGTGCCATCAACGCTTTGGTGCTGAATGGTTCCATTCCTATGTCGAGCAGATGCCGCGAGATGGTCAGGTCCCAATAAGATCGGTACGCCGTCAACCCCATATCGGAGAGAGGTTTTTCCGGCGACCCATCCTTGCCCTCTATTCTCGTCAACAAATAGGAGAAGTCGATCAAGAAGGTCGCATATCCTTTCCGCTGATGGATCGGCATGACCAGGATGCAGCTCACGTTGTTCTGGCTGGCCGGACGTTTTTCCTTGCTGAAGTAGCCCACAAAGTGGTAGCCGAATTCGTCGTATTCGGTCAGGATGTAGAACAAGAACGGCTCCACGTCGTAGTACAAGGTTTTAGACCCCAGGAACATCTTGGCCATGAGGCAGAGGCATTGACAGTACTCTGTCTTTTTGCGTCCGTCCACCTCCCAGATGGATACGCTTCCATCTCGGTAAATCTCGTCCCCAGGCGGATGCTTGGCGGGGCATTTGAGTTTATGCCGGTAGGCGACAAACTCTGAAGGCAAGTATTTCAGACAAAACTCACAGATGAATAACCGTGATTCGTGCGAGTATTCCTCCGGATATGGGGCCGCATAAAATGTGTCAATGACATATTTTCCGAATTGAATGCATTTGATCTTGCTTGGCGGTCCCGACACCGTGCGACTGGGTTTGGTGGCACCTGCATGGTCTCCGTTGATCTCCGCCTCGGCCACCGCGGACGTCTTTCGTCTTTCCTCTTCCGCTTCCTTGCGAGCAATTTCAAAGATCTCCCGGTCTTTCAGTTGCGGCAGCGAACGCGAGGTATCCGCTTCGGTCTCGGAGAGGATCCCACCGTAGGGTTTCGCATTGACTTCATTCTCGCGCTCCGACCATATCGATGGGAAAATGAGATGTTGCGTTGGCAGCGCGGGAAATTTGGGGACCAGCGGTTGGAAGTTGGGTGGAGGTATCTTCGGTGGCGGCGGCCGCCGTGGTGGTCGTCTTCGATCTCTTCGATCTCTTCGATCCCGTCGCTTCCCCGGCCGCGGCGGTTTACTCAAAATCTTCTCGATTTTCTCCTGATCGAGACGGAAGGCCAGGATGAATTTGTGAGGCGGCGCTTTGTCAAAGGGTCGATGCTGCAAGATTCGCGCGGTCGGCATCGCCTTCTGGATCTGGCTCGCCCGGCGCGTTGAGTGTGCAACAGCTCGATCGGGGTCTGTCGTGCTCTCCTCCGCCGTGTTGTTGACGCTGGTTTTGTTGTTGTTGTTACTGCTGCTGCTGTTATTGTTGTCGTTGTCGTTATTATTCGATCTATCACTCGTCGTTTTCCTTCGTCTTTTTCCGGCCGTGAGAGGCGGTTCCTGAGTGAGCGACTTTCTCTTCCTCAGAGCACGGCCTCCGTCTTCCGCATCGGATATCAGAGGCTGCGCAAAAATTGAGTGGGATCCCGGCTTTTGGAGGCCACGAGAAACGGGCAGCAGATCTCTGACCAGACGCGGTGCCGTGCCTCGCGCACGGGCAGCCGCCTCGAGCGGGGACTCGGCCTTTATATCGCGTTGGACACAGGTTGGACACTTCCACCGTCCCCCATCTTTGTCGTCTTTTGCGCTGTTCTCTCGAGCGCATTGACGGTGTGCATGGTTGTCGCAAGAGGCACATGCCAAGAATGCTTCCAAGTCTTCAATCGGATCGTCGTCCTCTGTTTCCTTACAAAACATGCACACCTCTGGCGGGCCGGTACTGGCTTCATCCTCACTTGTCACCGATGCCTGGAATTCTGCCTCGTCTTCTTCTTCATCGCTGCTCTCGGACTCGTCCTCACTCTTGTCCTCGGCAGCTTCTTCTGCTTGATTGCCACTTTCTGCCGTCTCACCACCGGCATCATCGCCAGTCTCCGACCCTGTCTGGTCATCGTCTGACGGTGCATCACCCATAGAGATGTCGCCGGGAGTATTGGCGCTCGGGACGCTATCGCCCACTTCTTCGGGCTCGCTGATGTCTTCTTCGGCCGACCTCTGAAGTTGGTCCACCAGACTCCTCTCCCCGGGCGGCAAATGGTGGTGATCGGAAGAGGCTGGCACACTCTGGTCTCTATGATCTTCCGATCCTGTCGCCCCAGACGACGGAGAATCCAAGGTCCCTTGAGCCTCGGCGTAAATCCCCTCCTGTTCGAGTTGTGACGCAGCCTCGTCTTGGGCGTCCTCTTCCTCCATATCAGACAGGTCTTCGGGGTCTTCTGAACCAGGTGGCGCCATCTCAGCGGATCGAAAAAGCAAAGGCGCGATGACGGGCTCAGAGCGTGGAGGATGCGCTGCTGACACTACCAGCACCGCTCGCCTCGTCTCATGAACTCTGTCATGGTACAAGGGCAACGTATCGGTCGTCCAGCGCCTCCGCAGGCCGGGCCCCAAGGTCAAAGAGACTGAGACTCGACGATATCGCCGCTAGCCTGGTGGGCGCAAATCATTCGTCTGCGAACGAGGGAGATGATGTTTGACGCGTGAGCAAGGCTGCAGTTGCCGTCGCGCGATTGATTTTGTCTCTTTTATGGGAGTAAAGGCCGATAGTACACGTCGTTAGAATATTGCCCATGAGAACGGACTGCTACCGATCCCTCAGCGCAATTTCGTGATGGCCACCCGTACTTTGGGCAGGTTGGTTCTTTCGTTCCTAATTAGGTTTAGTGCCTGCGCTTCCGACGGTCGAGCTCCAATGTTGGACTGTGCCAGCTACACATTGCCCATTTCTGGCTCACAAAGACTTTCCACGATCACACGCCAGCACGATGGGTGTCCCTTTTGAAGCCTTGATCCCCTATGCGATCATGGTCGCCATGTTCGGCGTCACTGTATGAGAACTGGTGATTCTGCACAACCGAGCTGCCACTAACCACGATCGAAGGGTGCCGGCCTCGCCACAACTCGATATTACTCCAACAATGGAAAGCGGCCCCGGAGGCAACTGGATACGTGGGATAGACAAAGTCAGTCTCGGTCGGAATCATCGATTCATAATGGCCGCTGACCATGGACAGTGATTGAGCGCGACTTCCGACTTACCGGAGCGTTTCGAGATCAGTCAGACGCTGTGGAAGCGCCCGTAGGATTTGAAGGTATTACTCCCCCCTCTCCCTGATCGATGTCATTTCGTCGAGGACTCCAAGCTGATGGACGCTGCAGTAAACAGCAGATGGAAGGTGAGGCTTATGCTGGAGACGACCGCACTCGCCCGAACTGACCCTTCCTCCAGGCAGAACAGCGGATATTATAAGATGGTTGCATCTCTGGCTCTCCGAGCTTTCGAACGGTGGAACTGTACATACTCATGACGACTAGACAGTCCAAGCAAAATGGTGGACTTGGCTCAAGGAATGGAAAAGCAACACGCACGGCCGCCGGCCTCTCAGCGGCCACTCCGCTTGGTGCTTTTTGTGCTTCTCAATCTGCCCATGATGCCGTTCAGTCCATTTCCGCGTCTCGGTGTGTTCCCGTCCATCGATGGGCTGAGCTAGTGAATCTCTGGATCTTTTGCTCATCTAGATTATTGTTGCTGTATGTTCCTTTGACATCCGCTGTTGACATCGCCGCGCAAAACATCTTTCTCTACCGGGATTGTAAACCCAGCCGTATGCACTGCTCAATGCCACGCCGTCCGCGGCCCTGTGTGGTATGGTCGGCCGTTCTCCGAGATCGGCAGATCTGGATGAGGGCCGATCGAGTGAACTTCACAGCTGTACTCCTCTTGACCATCTGACCTGCCATGAAGGTGACCAGACAATTTGAAGCAGTACAGCGGCTAAGTAGAACTGGCTTCTTGAACTATCGCATCCACGCGGCACAACATTCTCGAAACATCAAAAGTTCTTCAGCGAGAATGAGCTCAAGCACTGGCAATGACTTGCAGGAACAGCTGCGTATTCTTCGCGAATACTCTGCGTGTGATGTGAGATAATCATTCTTGGTGCATCTGTGATCTTACCGCGCTCATCGACACAGGTGTCAGATGCTCTGCTCAAGCTTCAAAGGCCCAGGCCAGGAGAAGTCGCTCGGGCGGGATATCTGGCAGATATCGGTATGCCGACCAACACGTTGGTGCGCTCTGATTTTGAGACAAATGCAGTTCCATTTGCTTTGCCCAAGCCGCTTTCACATGATCCCGCTACACAGGATAAAGTCATCGGTCCGGCCTCGACGTTGAAGCTTCTTCCGAAGTATTCCCTCTCTGCAGAAACCCCCCACGCGGTGCCCAAGGGCCGGCACTGGGTTGACATGACCGAATCCGGCACGGTCGTAGTCATTGACCAACCCGAAGGGCAAAAATGCGCTGCAATCGGTGGCATCATGGCGCAGAAAATGAAGTTGAACGGAGTAGCTGGTTGTGTGGTGGGTGGAAGAGTCCGAGACATGGCTGAGTTGGTAAAATCAGAACTTCCAGTAAGTGATGGCTGCCCGTCTCAATCCATCGCTCGCTCGCTTCAGCCTCGTGCTGTTCACACACGCTCAAAGTCTTTCTGCTCTTGACCAGGTTCCGCCTGAACCGCAGCATTGGCAGAAGGCATAATCTACTTGATTTCTCTTGTGGTGTTGAAGCGGCGAGCTTGACGAGCTCATCGGCCATCCAACTGTTGCCCCCGTCAACGCACATTATCGTTCTGCTGCTCGGTATGTCCGATCTGACTTGTCAGGTATTCGCTCTGTCGAAGTCGACGGTAGGGACCAGCGCAGAGGCCATGGTGTATGCGCGCGAAGTTCCTGTCTCCATCACAGGGGTTAGCGTTCATCCAGTAAAGCGCCTACCCTGGCATTGCGGGCCCCGCTGACGATGGCAGGGAGATATCGTGTTTTGCGATCCGCTGGAGGGTGTAGTGGTGATCCCTCGTGCCCTACTTGATGACACCATATCGTTGATGCTGAAGTTGGTTTCGGCCGACGACAAGGTCAAGGAAGCAGTGTCGCAGGGCATGCCAGTGGCAGAAGCATTCAAAAAATACCGAAGTTAAGTGGTGCTTGGTCAGTCACTTGAAAGGACCGCGTTGGTTTCCGAGATATATTCACTCCTGCACCCCCTCTGGCATGCTGGAATTTAGAGCCTCGCCACTTCTCTGGGCGGGATTGTATGGACTACCTCTCTCATCCACCTCCTCGTCTCATGAGATGCATCATCCAACAGCTTTGCAGTTGACCACTACTTAACCAGCTGCAATGGAGAAGGCTCTGAAACGAAGCATCGGTGGGAACACCACGGCCTCCACCGCACATTCCAAGAAGCGGCAGAAGTCTGAAAATCTAAATTCCAAATCAGCTTTCACCCGTCATTCTGTCCAGCCTCTTGAAGCAGAGTCCTCAACCCCTGGGCAAGAGGATTCCCTAAAGTTCAAGATTTGTCCACTCGGTCCCGTGTTGCCGTCTGCTAATATCCCCTAGGGACCCCGGATCGTTGTCCAACTCTGACCTTGACCGTAACGTGACAAATCAAGGCTGGTTGATGTCTGATAGGTCCGCACGAACCCACTCTTCGCGTCGACATGGCTAATGTACCTTGTACTACTAGGTCCAGTGACCACTCTCTCTGGTCGTCGACTCCCCTTTCGACATCACCAACGTATTCTTCCGCTTCGTCCATGTCTGCATCCGCGACCACCAGCCCAGAGGGACAACCATACGACAACTCTTTGACTAGCGCCCCCTCTTCGCCGCATATACACATGTCTGAGTGTTTAAAGATCGACGAATCCCACAGCGCTGGTGTGCCGTCCCCCTTTCACACTCGCACGGCTATGAATCCCTCAACGGTGACCGCAACAGTCTTGTCGTGCTTCTACAAGCTTGACCTTTGGGTCCAAGAGCATATTCTCTTTTATGTTCTCGTCCGCGATAAGGCTACACAACCGACGATTAGGCCTTTCTATGGCTGTGGTCTCTCGCCTGGATACATCCGAACCGGAGGGCATTCGTACATCACAAATGCCAACATTGATCTGCAAATCATGCTTGTCAGCAAATCGATCCGAGACAAATGCTCCAAGATCTTCTATGGGGGGCACACATTCGAGTTTCACGACCCCTTAGCCTGCAAGTGGTGGATGGCGCACATTGGTATGACAAATCTGTCCCACGTTCAGTCTATGGACATTAAGATCAGCACCGGCTGGGCCGTCGATGATGTCAACTCTTGTTCACTCGATCTCAGCTGTGAAGAGCGGTGGTATCAAGTTTTATGCTGGCTCCAAAACAAACACCATCTCGACAGCTTTAAAATTGAATTCATGGGATGGCACCTTTTCCACTTCAGATCCGACATCACACGCCATCTCACACACTGGCGTCTCTCGATCATTACAAAGTTGAAGAATATCCGCGGGATTCGATCTCCTCAACTGACCGAGACGCATGGATCCTACATCGGCGACGATGAGAGAAATCAGATTGCACGGTGCATGTGTCAGCCAAGAGCGAGCATTCCTAAGAGACAACCACAGGCCATCTCCTTGGTCAAGGCAATGAGCATGGTAAAGGAAATACGCGAACGTAAAGAGGAGGAAATACGCAAACGTAAAGAGAAGGAAATACGTGAACGTAAAGAGGAGGAAATCACGCCCCTGAGGGACACAAAAATCAAACACAGCCAAGCCTGGGCAAAGCGTGGAAGCGCTGTACCTAATGTGAGAGGATACGCTCTACCTGAGGTGATCAGACAGGCTTTACCTGGTGAGATAAGATGCACAAAAAAGAGCAGCCCGGCTCGTGCGAATCGCAACTTGGGCACTTATGGAACGAGACGGCGGAAACAAATAATGACGGAGACGGATTATGCTCAGCTTTTTGCTGATCTCTGAATTGATAGGTGTATTGGAGTGAGTGGGTTGTGGTACAACAACCACGAGATAAGAGCAGGGATGATTTGCTGGTCGGAAAGAAACTCTCGCAAAGCCTGTAGGTGGAGTTATGCTTTGGTCTGGAATTGATGCTACCATGGGATCAGAGCTGACAAGCTGGATTGAAATGCACGGCGCGCCTGAGGCCATGCATGCTGAATAAGTTGGCCCGCTGGGATGCTAGATACCTTCTCGAGCTAGAAATTGCATGCTTGCATCATGACCTTGCTCAGGAACGAACAAATGCAACCACTGTGAGTATACCGTTAGATGTGGTTAAGCGCAGACAGGGGGATATGAAATGAGTCCTTTTTCTCGATGACAGTATCAGTCCCAGCACCGCTGGAGCGCGGGCACGTAATAAAGGTACCAGAGACTGGGACCTACAACCGGCACATGCTACAGGAGGCGGGTGAGCCAGTAACATTTTCGACACGCTTCTCTGGTTCTTCGTTTGGTGAGTTGTTGCTCGCTTGCTCGCTCGAGAAATAGGTGATGAATGATTGGAGGAAAAAGAAAGGATGGAAAAAGCAAGGCTTGGTGGAAAAAGAAAGCATGGATGAATGAAGGCTCAGGCTCGGCAATCCGATAAGGGTGTGGTAGTCTCTGGATCGCCTGATCCAGCCCAGAGCACAAATAGAAGCGTCCAATTACCAGAGTCTGTTGCGCCACTCGCCGTGGCGCGATCTGAGGCTCTACATGTGCCTGAGTTGTTGAATAACTGACGGCCACAAGCCGAGTTACGGTAGGCAAGCACTGAAATGAGTGAGTGCGTGGTTGTAAAGTATCTGAGGCTTTGCTGGAGTCGGAATATTATTCTATCTTTTATACTCACCACTTTGCTTCGATCTGCGTTATACTTGCTGGAATAGATCTGGAGCTGTCGTTGTCTCCTCCACTTCGATCGGGCATTTGGTCTGTCACATCATTCAGGCCGCCGGCTATGGAGGTGGTAGAGCGGTACAGAGGATTAAGGCGCAGGATTGATTGTTCCTTGCTGGTCATGCAGCTCATTCGTCTTGTCCTGCCCATAGGACCCACGAATCTGAGCAAGTCGAGCCGTGTCATTTTCGAAGCACACAACCATGTTGGATAGGTCAGGTCCACCAACGCCGTCTTCACCGCAGGACCGAGTTTGTTGATATTGGTTGGGAGTCGTTCTGGGCTTGTCCGGTCAACGTCGTTGCTGAGGTCGAAGCTATTGATGTCTGGAGAATGTGGCTGCTGCTGCTAGGGAGATTGTCATGACGACAATCCGCGACAGTCGCGGGACAGGAGGAGTGTGTTTCAGGAGGAGGGGCATGAGACCAAACCCTTCCATATGCTCATCGCCCTTGCCTGGGTGCTGGAGGAGACAAGCTTAGAGTCTTGTATGTTATATGCCAAATTGTCAGCTAAACACAGAGAGACCTCACCTTGCCTGATCGCGCACTGCTTGCCTCAGTTGGCAGTCTGACAGAGATGGTATTCCTGGAGTCAGATTAGAATATGAGCCAACAGCTGGCAAATTTCCAATGTTGGCCGTGTCACTGGCCGGGAAGGACTGAGGTGGCGCCATCCAGTCTTCATATTCAGTCATAGCCGAGACAGCCGTCAATGCCAGATGCTGGTCCCCTTCGCCTCGGCTGGGTAGAGTGGTTAATGCTGGGGTGGTTATTGGGTGGGAATGCCAAAATAGGAGTGGTCTCCTTACCAATGACATTGCTGCCGTCCTCGTCCATGCCTCTTGACGTCACGAATCTCGCGTAGTCCTTACTGGAATCTAGGTCTACCGAGTCTGACATCCAGAGAGGCTCATAGCAGAGTGACAGAAACTGTGAGCATCGGCCAGCTGCCTCCACAAACAGTCCTGACCGGGTTGATGCTTTACTAAAACATTGGTAAATGGACAGAATGGAACTCGAGTTGTCAAGCTTGGCGACTTATTCAATTCGTGTTTATTGATAGCTCGAGTCAAATAGATTGGACTCTTCACACTGTGTGCATGTTACTCATCATTCATTTACTTGTGCAGCCACGCTGCAGGATCCGGCCTTGGTCAAGAAAACAGGCCATTTAATCCACAGCATATATGAATCAAAGTATTTGCGCAGAGCCTCAGCTACAAAGAGCTCTCTATGACGGGCCACGGACGCAAGTGTCGCTGGCTCACAGTACTAAGCACATTTACCAACCGCGGTCCTGGTTGAAACGGCTCCACCATGGTTGGTTCCTGTCTCAGCGGCTTGATATCTCAGACTGGACGGCGGCACAATTGGGCTGTGTCTGAACCTTGGATCCTAATCACTAAAATGAAATGGGCCCTTCCCTGGGCCTACCGGCTTTGCGGCACACAATCCCTCTACGATCCAAGTTCTTCGACCTCGCTCAGATTCACTTGGCCTCCGTCGGCCATTTCGCGTGCTTTGCACGTCTAACACACAGCGCTATTAGTCTCCGATTCAGCTGCGACTCCGGACACTTTGTCTGGGATGAATCTTACCGGGAAACAGGCCTTGTCGGACGCCATCAGTTAATTCGTCTTAAACGCAATGCCGCGGCTCTTGACAACGTCTTCATCTTCCTCAATGTCGAGTTCTCTCAATTCACCGGTGCCCACGTTGTAGATGAGCCCGTGGACTTCGAGGCCTCGCTCGGCAATAGCGTCGATCACGACCGGATTCTCGAATAATACCTCGACGCCGGCCCTCACATTCAGCTCGACCAGCTTCAGACTGCGGTCTGGGTACTCAAGACTCTCCAGCAGATGAAGATTCTCCCGTCGGAGGGCCCGCAAAGGCATCAACCATGTGTCGATCAGACCGAGCTTCTTATTGTTGAGTGCGGCGGCAATCCCACCGCAGGAGGTGTGTCCGCAAATGATGATGTGCTTGACCTTCAAGAACTGCACGGCATACTGGATCACAGAGAGAGAGTTGATGTCATTTGGAACCAGGATGTTGGCGATGTTGCGGTGGCAGAAGATTTCACCGGGCTCCAAGCCGAGGATGGTCGTCTCCGGGCACCGGGAATCGGCGCAACCAATCCACAGGATCTGCGGTGATTGTCCCTTGGCCAATCTGTCAAAGAGCTCTGGGTGATGGTCTGCGAGAGAGCGACGCCACAAGCTGTTGTTGTTGAACGCACGCGCGTACGCGTCGTCCGGCCCTCCGTTTCCTGTACATGGGTCAGATCGACGTGGCGGGTGTCCAAATACGGGAATCAAATCTAAAAGCTGTTGAGGCTCCTCGGCTCGACTCCATTTTCACCGCACAGACCCCCAACCAAGGGACCATTGTGCTCGGTGGAGTCAGGAGGAACATGCTCCTTGGCGCAGCAAACGCCGCCCCCCAGCAAAAAAGCACAAATCCAATGGTGGTAGCTCAAGTTGCGAAGGGTGGACGTCCACGAACCTGTAGGCATAGTCGGCGTAGTATGTTCGGCCACGGAGATGGTGCTCGTCCTGGTCGTGATGGCGGCGGCGGTGTGGTCGTCCTTTGCGGCCTGAGAAAGTCGTGCTGAGGAGTATTGGCGTCCTGTATTCTGCTGCGGTCTGGACGATGACGACAACAGGGGCAGTGGTGCCGAGACCACGGCTGCGGGACAGGCGCGCGGGCAAGGAAATAACGTGTGTATACCTGGCGGCGGTGAGATATATCGCGACGCTCCCTGTGAAGGGATTCCGCCTCTTTTATGCGAATCGAGAAGAAGAAGGGGTGGATATTGCAAGCGCATCTTTGGGGGGTAGCGGAAAGGTCCAGGGAGGGGGGGACGTGTGCTTGGTGACGTGGGATGGAATCGTATTCTCACCAGCTCCGTTGTTAAGCGGATGGAAGTAGGATACGTTATCAGGCTGCATTAGTCGCGCGGGTTTGAAGTCAATGAGGAGTACGCCGACGATCCGCTGGCGGATGATTGGCACCATCTTTGACCTCGCCATTATCGTTGAGTTGGGGTTGTCCAGTTGCGTCATGTCCATCTTCCCGCTGATGTGACCTGTCTGGCAGCCCTGGACCGAGCCCTGGACCTGGCTCCGGGAGATCCACCAGCAACTCAGGCCAAAACGGTGGTCGTGGGCACCAACGAAGGGATGGGTATGCGACAATTTGAGCGAGAAACGAGGGAATAATTGTGCGAGAGGCCGATTTATTGGGCCGTGGTAGCCGAGCAATAATGGGCTACGCTGGCACAAGTCGTTATTCAAAGTCGCACTATGCCGGCCCCTGTGGTACCGCACTTATCGCGAAACAGCTCCTCTCGATGCCGGCCCTGGAGGATCTTGCAACGGCTCGGCTCCCTCTCACACCGACAAGATTAAACCGTCTCCACCTGGCTCTGCAGGCAGCTCTTGTTCCAGCATTCGTGAACGGAGGGTGTGTCTCTGCGGTCGGTCTGTTTGATCTTCAATGGTGTGGTCACAGCGCAGTGACCCAGACAGGACAGGCTCGGAATGCCTATTGGGGTAAAGCTTTATAGAAGCAATTCCACAGAAATGTGCTGTCCCTGATCGCGGCAGAAGGTCATCACGTGTTTGCAGTTGTTTAATACCCCCACCAGGATTTCATTGTTCTTGAGTTGCGTGATCCTGGTGCGCGCTCTTTGCTTCGCGATTTCGACTTCTCATGCGTAAGGCTATCTCAGACGGAAAGATCGGATCTCTCTGCTCACATGATTCATCCTCTCAGTGCCATGGCCCCCGCCGCCATCCAACGGATCGGGACGCACCGGTCGTGAAATTTCCTGCTGCTTCCCATCTATCATTTGTCGGTCCTCCTTGAGACATCTGTCCGGCAGTTGGCTCATTGGATGATGCCGTGTGGTTTGGCTTCTCCATCTGCCTCTTTCCGACTTGGTCTCAGGTCCGTCTGGGGACGGTGGGACGAGGCGGTGAACACCCGTTCTCCATTCTTATCGTAATGATCCGGGTTCGAAAGTCCGTCTCGCTTGGATCCAATGCGTTGGGTATCATTTGGGAGGAGTCTCACTAGCCGGCGGAACGCTGACCATGAAACAAGGGAGTGGGATGACGTTGATGCGGGATTTATGACCTGGGCCGTGCCAGAACATGTTCAGCTGCAGGATGTGTTTGGCGCGTTTTGCTTGGTGTCTGTATTTCGCTCATGGTTGCGGATTCTGATAGAGCGAATGTGACCAACCGTCCGGGCCGTGGGAGTGGACGCCGTTCACCGCTGTTCAGCTCGACCTCGACGCCTCCTTGACCAAGGGTCACTCTCTGGAATCACCTTTCCAATCTCTGTCCCAGAGATTTGGTGCATGAAGCTGTTGGATTTGAAATGTCTTCGAAGAGCGCTGAATCTTACCAGGAGTCCTTGGAAGTGCCATATCCGGCCAGGTCGCCGACGCGGTGTGTTTGGAATGTCAATCCATGCCTCCTGCAGAGAGGGAAGTGGGTGACTTGGACTTCAGAGCGACGCAGCATGGATCCACGTTCTGGCTGGTCTTCGAGGGCATCGCGATGAATGCTGCAATGAATCTTCCAGGATGGATCCGTACGTGGACCGGTGGCAAATATGCTGCCGTCCGAGCCAATCTGGCGGTGATGCTGAAGAACGCTCGGCCTTCGGACCTCACCCTGACGCCGATGCACTCTGAAATCATGATCTTGAAACCATCGGTGAACGGTCTCGTGGAGCTCAGAAGTTGAAAGTGAGGAATGACGACCATGGGCGGGGCAAATCTCCAATGCAAAATGTATTTTCTTTTTACATCATCCACCAGTCGTATGGGCCGGGACCTCTTTTGGTGGTGGCAGTCACGCGTGCGAGTGGCAACCAGCCACCGCGAAACGAATATTGATCTGCCGATCCACAATTTGGTGGTCTAGATATAGGCGCATCTACGTAGAAGGGCATGGTCTCATGATTGGACAACATTCACCCATCTGCGAGATAAGATCCCACCGACCATCTAGACGGATGTGTGGATTCACTAGCGATTTCTAGGTTGGTGCTGGCTCCTGGGGCGGGACCCGGACAGCTAAGCAAAAAAAGTCCCGTCAAATGGAGTGCGACTAGTCGGTCAGTGGGAATAATTCACCGTCTGCTTCATGCTTCCCGGATGAGGGAGCACTGAGAGGCGGAGAACGTGGTGCGGTATGGAAGGAAATGCGGTTTGAACCATGATCAGGGCCAGACATGTCCAGGTCTTGGCAGAGCGCAATTTCCGGAACAGCCCAAACAGCTGTCTCTCCCAGCACACACGTTGCAGCCAGACCGGTCTCCGATCATTGAGAGCATGATCGGGCCGCTGAGTGAAAGACCAGGGAGAAATCCACTGCTGATCCTATTTGGCACCTTCGTTGCGTGGAAGACCCTGATATTCCTGATTGCCCTCAGCAGCCCGGGAGTCGGCTATGACACATCGACGGATCTGCTCCTCCACGAGGCCGACGCGGACGCATTTTCCTCTATCAATACCGGTCCTCATCGCGTGCGTTCATCCGTCTTCAAGCTGGTCCGATGGGATGCGATCTATTACACGCACCTCGCCGAACGAGGACATGTGTTCGAGCAGGAATGGGCATTCGGCATCGGATTATCCAGTGCCATATCTGTCCTTGCCCGGAGTAAGTGGCCGCTCTCGTCTGTTCATGGGGGCCGTCTGACGATCGGACAGTAGGATCGAAGCTCACGCATGATCACGGGTGGAGTTGTGTCGTGTATTCTGGCATCTTGATCTCACATGCCGCCCACTGGTTGTCCGCTGTCTTGCTCTGGTGTCTGGTGTACCGAATGGTGAACCGAACGGGTCGCGCACGTCAACAGCTGGCCACCACTGCCGCCGTTCTGCATATCATTTCACCTGCTGGAGTATTCTTGTCTGCTCCGCAATCCGAAAGCCTGTTTTCTTTCCTGAACATGCTCGGCTTCCTGCTTTACACTGTGGGATCTCAGCAATCCGTGCAGGGGCAGAGTGTGCTCGGCGGTGTCAAGACCGTGGCGGCCGGCGCCGTGTTTGGCTGTGCCACGGTTGTGAGAAGCAATGGTATCCTTTCCGGACTCCTATTTTTGTGGGAGGCATGTACTGCTGTACCTTTGATCCTTGCCGACGGATTCTCCTGGGCCCGCCTCCTCAGACTCACGTCGGTTGTCTTCGGCGGTCTCCTAGTTGGTGCCGGCATGCTCTTCCCTCAGTACCTGGCCTATCGAGACTTCTGCTTTGGTCGTCCCCCGAAGACCAGGAGACCTTGGTGCAACCGGACGATACCCGCCATTTACAGCTGGGTTCAGTCTCATTACTGGTAAGCTTTCGGCCTCCCTGTGTCGAGAACTTGCTCACTCTCCTCTCAGGAACGTTGGTCTCTTTCGATACTGGACATTATCCAACTTACCTCTATTCCTCCTGGCCGCTCCCACCCTCGGGCTGCTGGTCTACTCTGCTGTGGATGCATTGAGGAAATCTCCGCAGGCGTACAACTCAGCCATCATATATCTCGCTCTACCCCAACTCGTTTTGGCCGTGATGGCATTGACAAGCTATCATGTCCAGATCATTACCCGGTTGTGTTCGGGATATCCGCTGTGGTACATGTGGCTCGCAGAACGACTTCATGACCGCCCAAGTGACAAAATGGGTCCCGCCATTGTGCGCTGGATGGTTCTGTACGGCCTGATTCAAGCATGTTTATATGCCTCATTCCTGCCCCCTGCATAGACCAGGACTCGATCGACGAGGAACCGCTCCCAAATTCCGATCTGCCTTGACAGACTCGGTGATTCGCACCCCAGACCCTACGGCAGTTCGCTATTAAAACGGCAAGGATTAACATCATCAATCACTGGTATCTCTTTCTCCACGGCTCTGAAGACTCTGGCGTCAAATTCTCCAGCGAGGGATCGAGGCTTGAGACACTGTCAAAGGCCGAATATGCCAGCGATTCGCAATAGAAACGAATCCGAACAAGTCAAAAATCGGCACTCAACCATGGCCGAGGTCGTTGACCATCCAAGGTTGTGTCAATTGAGGAGGATTTCCATTTGGACTTTTGAATTCCCTTCTATCATTCTGGATGAATGATTGCCATGGCAGGCAGACGCCGGCAGTTGTCGTCATCGTTGTCTGGATACATGTTTACTATTGTCGTCCAACAGATCCCTGCAGAGTTCTTCATCACGCAATCCTGACGTCCGGTACAAGGCATGGTGGGCCGATATCATACACCAGCCGGACCTCTTCCAGAACCGGCAAAAGGAGCGATCGAATTCACACTACTCATCAGGATGAATGGATCTGGAATTGCCTTCGAGATCTGCGTGCAGCTTTGGAATTTTCCCTGTCATGCTGGGGTGAAAGCTCCCGACAGCCGCTGTCAAGAAGGTTGTCAGGATCGCTGCATAATGGTCCTGTTCGGGAGGAGCGGCTGTTGAGCATTTCGAGAAACTTGGTCAGTGGTCGACCTTCTTGTCGGGTTGTCACAGCTTTATTGCCGTAGTTCGGTGTTTGAAGCCTGTGCCTAAGGAGTAGACTGAATTGTCATGTCAAGACTCAGGCGGCCGACACGTCCTTGCGGAATGTTGAAGTCCGGAATCGAGATGGTCCTATGGATTGCGAAGTAGAGTTCTGTCATGTCTCCGGCATATTGCTGGCTCTTGTGACAAAGCTTGTCGAACTTGAGCCGAATGACGGCTGGAATTTTTGCATCTTTGGAAAGAAAAACTGCGGCACGGCAAAGGCGTGATATTGGTGTGCAGCAGAGGCGAGAAGCATTCTCATGTCCCAAGGGGCCGCGAATGCCGAGATATTGACGTAAAGCTCCCATTTATAGTCTGAATCTCAGACTCGATGCTCATCAGGGTAACCTGTATTGTCCGTCTGGCCCCGGTTGTTAAGTTGTCTGGTAAGGCAGTCATGATCGAATCGCACTGAACTGGTCTTTCTTAGAATCTTATCATAGCACTCATACCTTGGGCCGAGGATGGAGGAAGAGACAGAAGTTGGCGAGAACCACGAGGTATGTGATACCACGGACGCGGGAAGCTAGAACGGCCATGAGAGTTTGGCTGTCCAAAGCCAAAAAGAGACACAGTCATTCCCAGTGCTCACAGGAGGGGGTCCAAAATCCGAGGCAGAACGAGCTCAGATGTGCCACTCTTGAGGACTGGACGTGCTCGCGCAGGCTGAAGGGACTGCCTAGGTTTGCTTCAGACACGATGGTGTGGTCAGGGAATAGGATATCGTCCTAGAGAAGATCGGTACCATCGAAACGAAGGGACAAAGCCTACGGCGTTAACATACAGCTTAGGCTCGGCCAGTAACGATAGCTACTGTATAGTACCAAGTCCAGCACAGCTCAACCAATGGCATATCTGCAAGATAGGCATGATTACGCGTTCGTCCAGGTTCTGGCGTGGGGTTAATTAGGTACAGGCGGGTGCATCATACCCGCCCGCTCACCGGACACTTATCTGGCGCCTTACGATGCGCACCAATCAAACCTTCAATGGTATTAATATTCCATGTTGTAGGCTGTTTTACTGGCGGCCCTGACCGGCGGCCTCTTCCGCATGGCTCGGCAATCCGTTGGTGTGGGTATCCAAAAGGACAGTAAAGAGCGGGCTCAAAATCCTATCGAGACAGTCACTAGGGAAAGATTTGCCGGTTAATGGCTTGCTCCAAGCACTGACCTCGTCCATTTTCCGCCGTCATGAGATGCTGAGCGAATAATCGAAGATATCATTGGAACTCGAGCGACGGCACATTAAATTCCTGCTTCAGGATTGACCGCAACGTCGCATCTTCCGGTCTCCACCCATCAGTGATCTCGTCGACTCGTGCTGTCAAACTTGGCCTTGAATCCTGAGCCTCCCTGCCGACAACTGTGCGTTATGTGCGCTGATAAGGAAGCTGCTCGAGCTGGCACACCGACTGATACATGGCTGATTCCTGACGTATGCTCCCACAGATGATGGCTAGCCGAGAGCGGTCGCCTGTTAACTGCGAATACAGCCCGAGCAGAACAACGACGATGCTGATTCTGCGCTGGGACAATCGATTGTCAGCTCATACAGTGCAACCCTCGCCTCGTCTGTATTCAACTACAGATATGAGAACGGAAGGCGGTATCACGCTTTCCATGAGGGAGAGTACCTCTTACCCAATGACGATGACGAACAAGACCGTCTGGACATGCTCCATCACATCTACAAGCTGACGACCGGTGGCACGCTCTACCGGGCGCCATTGTACGAACAGAATGCACCCACCCGAGTGTTGGATCTCGGCTGTGGTACTGGACTCTGGTCCATCGAATTGGCCGATGAATTCCCTCAGGCAATCGTCATTGGCACTGATCTCAGCCCGATCCAGCCGAATTTGGGTAATGTGATCTTTCTTTGCCATTTCCCATGGGCGACTGCTGCGGCACCAAGCACCTTTCTCTTGTCCACCGCGTCGACATCCTTCTTTCTGGTCAGGATGGAAGAACGGCCTGCTCGCGATGGACCGAAATGTTCAGCGTGGCGAGTTTGAACCTGGAAGCAGGCAACACTAATTGTGCTGTACCTATAGTGCCCCCGAATTGCAAATTCTATGTCGACGACATCGAGAGTCCGTGGGCCTACCCTGAGGAAGAGAGGTTTGACTATATTCATGGAAGGGCGTTGTGTGGAAGCATTCGTGATTGGCCAAAGCTTTTCAGTCAAGCGTACGAAAATCTCCAACCAGGTGGCTGGCTGGAATTGCAAGAATGTTCCTACCAAATCTTTTGCGATGACGAAACCATTGAGCAGGCCACACCCCTCACCGACTGGGTCAAAAAGGTTCAGGGTGCCAGTATGCAACATGGAAAGAACCTGCAAGCTGCCCCGTTTTTGAAACACTGGGTGGAAGAAGCCGGCTTCACCGATGTCCACGAGGAGACACACAAGGTCAGTCATGAACCCTGTACTAGTCGCCGACCAGAATCTTCGTTGACGCGAGAGACAGGTGGCAATTGGCCCATGGCCGAAAGGAAAGATGAACAAAGACCTCGGGACCTTCTTCCGGGCGCAATTCCTCGATGCCGTCGAACCCTACACCCTGGCCCTGTTCACGAGGGTGCTCGGTTATCCGGTAGATGAGCTAAAGATCGTTATCGCCCGAGTGAGAGACGTGCTTTTAAATTCGGACTTACACCTATATACCAGCTTCCATTTCATATGGGGCAAGAAGGCAGAGATTCCCACATGACCTCGGCCCGGCTCTAGAGCGGACGGCTTTGCATGCCTCCAACTCAGAGGACTCATTCGGGATAAATAAATACGGATACCGAGCTCTGGAGCCTTTTCAGTGGATCATCAGGTTTTTTATCACCGTCAGGCGGGATAGTGGGCCAATATACGCCGCCGGGGCTCCTGGAAATTCTACTGGGCAAAGGTTCTGTGTGAGCGGGGAGTCCAGCTAAACGAACAGCGGCAGCGTCTGACATTGGAGCTCATAATTGAATTGTGCCGGTGCAGCATGATAGGAGCTTCGATGTGTCGAAAGGAACGACTTAGGAGGAGGACCTCTGAACTCGATGCATTGCAGATGCGATCCGTTTGCGGCATCCTTCGGCTTACAACTGCCATGTGGCGAGAAATCACGGGGTGTCTAGAACCAAAATCCCACGAGGCACCTGGTCGAGATCGAATCAATGAATGATGCATTGATTGGACGAGTCGAGCAGAGTGCTGGAACAGGCCAATGTGAAGCACGTGACAACCGAATAAAGGTGGACGGGCTTCAGAAACTGGAAAGCAAGATGCAGAGCATTTGTCTTATTTCCTGGAAACATATTCGGAGAGTCGATGTGCAAGCGCAGTCCAAATCTGTCTTTGCCCTTGTGGGCGTTCAATGCTATTGCTGAGCATGTGGGAATTGCTTCATTGCCAAGGCTCCCTTATATCAAGTCTCGGAGAGGGCGTGTCTCTTTAGACCATCAGACAGGACGGGCAATTGTCCAGCTGATCTGAATTGACCTATTTCGATGACCAGGGGATTCAAGTGAATCGTCATCAAACTCTGCCTACTCTGAGAGACCTGCTATCCGTCGCAGGCAGAGGACCTGACGTACGTATTCGGCAAAGCAAGGCTACACTGCGCTTAGCAAGCAAACCCTCGCAAACACGACCACTGCCTCACCGTGCGTGCGACCCTACATACATGCCCACCTCTCCTTCTTGAAACTCGATATAGATTCCAGAGTGTGTGAAACACTGCCTTCCGGAGACTGGTGGACCTCGGAGAAAGATCGATGAGCCCAACAAGGCCATTTGCCTTACAATGGAGATTTCCAAGCACTTGATCGAAGAGCTGTCCAACAACAGTCATGGAAAGCATGGCTCTGAGATTTCCAGAGCGACCTCACCTGGGCTCGGGCCCGCCACGGACCAAGGACTGTCGACGGATGTCGACTACCAAGTCCGTCGCAACCGCCCGAGAACATACCCCTACTTCAGAACCTTACCCTACGAGGTCGAGGACGAGGCACGGAGACAGAGGGATCTGTCAGAGATCCTCAAGCACCTTTACATTGCCATCCAGGCCGGTGATTTCACACCGGGTGCGGTGCATTGGACAAGAGAACTGCGCAGTTGGCTGTCGTTGAAGTTTGACCCCACCAAGGAACAACGAGTCAAGCTGGTCAAGCTGTATTACGAGCTGGCTCTTGCTCCTGGCATCGAGCCAGGCGTGGGAGAACGGTTCGCGAGCATGTTCATGCTTCTCACAAAGTACGCCCTCACCGGCCCTTGGTTACTGGACGCTAATCCATAGGCAGGCGGAAACACTATCTGCGACCTCTGCAAGACCTCACCCTCGACTGGAGACCCTTGTTCCGAGAGATCAAAGCGTTTGTGATTCCAAGCGAATCCGGCCTCATTCAAACGACAAACCTCAAGAGAAACATCAAGACATTGACCAAGATCTGCTCGTTTGCGCAGCTATATTTCGACCCCGAAGACATCCCGGCCATGCTTGAAGAATTCCTCCCTTATTTCACCATGTCCTTTAGCGAAGGCGCTTTTGTGGTCACGGGTCTTCTCAACCTGCTTCTGCCTACCGCTCCGCCTCCGCCCAATCGGACGGATCTGTGCCCACAGGAATTCCTGCCGACTTACTTCCATTTGTGGTCATTGATCAATCGATCCCGGACCGTCGACGTCTCTTTCATCGACCTGTTCTCCCGGCTGGCGCGCGATTCTCTACCTAGCCGACACATCCCGTTTTCCGAATTCGGCATCTTTTCTCCCGAGCAATCCACGCTGATCTTTACCGCCATTCTCAGGTTGCTTGAGATCCCCGTGGGGCAATCCACATCACCATACAGTGCACTGGTCGACCTGTCTGCTGGCATGGGCATCTTGCTCGACCGAGACTCTCGTAAACATCCGGTGTCGCATCACATCGCGCGGTGGATCGTCATGTCCCTGTCGCCGGCGTGTTTGGAGCGGAAAACCTCGGTGCTCAGCCTTTTAGAAAGCTTGATCCAAGCTATTGAGACCTTCTTCCACCCGTCCAATTCAGGCTCCTGGACCAAGGCCTTGGCTCAGTTGGTATTCTACCTGGCCGATTTCTTCGTCATGCGCTGGAATAGAGAGCGAAATGGGGAGATGGAAGTGCCCGAGGACCGACGCTTGAATGAAGGGCTGCGAAAGCGTTTCGTTTTGTGCCTGAGAGAGGTGATTTTCATGGGCATCTATGCGAAGAGCGGCACGGCCATGAGCTATTCTCTCTCGACCCTTCAGGCATTGGCCTTCCTCGAGCCGGATCTGATCCTGCCGGGGGCGTTACAACGCATCTATCCGTCCATGCAAGGTCTGGTGGAAGTTCACCGGACAATCTCGTCCTTGCGATCTCTGCAGATCCTGGCGCGGACGATGATCCGGACCAAAGGATATCGCTGCCACATCACCGCTCTCCTGGGCCTGGCTCTTCCCGGCATCGATGCCAACGATCTCGAAAAAACGCTGTACACGTTGTCTTTCTTTGCCAACGTTTGTTATAATATCCCGTTCGAGGATCTTTCGGACGGCCGCGAAGACATCCAAGGCAATCTGCTGGCCATGCAGTGGATCACGACCGAAATGGAGAGAATGGAGCAAGAAGGCGCCGGCGTCGAACTCAACTATGCGGCCATGGACGACAAAGAGGAAGAAATGATCTTGGCCTCGTCCACGGCTGGCTTGGGAGAGTTTGTCACTTCTTTCCTCGGCCGCGTCTTCACCCTTCTGGAGAACCTGCCCGACGCGGCACGGCTCCGGAACGGGTCTCCTGAAGAGAATATTGTCAACACACTCCCGGCGGCGTTCATGCCTCTCTTGTCCTCGTTGTCAGCCGACCTCTATGATCTCGCGCTGAACAAGATTGTCGACTTTGTCGCCAATCACGTCATTCATCAGTCGCGAGATGCGATGGCGTTCGTTTGCAATTGCTTGTGCAAAGTGAACCCGGAGAAGGCTCTGGACAAGTTTATTCCCGTTTTGATCAGCGCCATCCGCACAGAGATTGACGAGAACGGGGCCGGGTCGACCCGGAATGCGGCCTCTGATGTTCTCCCCCGCGATCGAGGCCTGGTCTGGAATATTAGCATGCTCAGCATGTGTGTCGTCCACGTCGGAAGTGCCGTTCTGAAGCACAAAAAGGCCTTGTTCGACATTGCCGTGTATATGCAGCTGAAATGTAAGGGTATGCCAACGGTGCACGTGTCCAATTACATCCACCATTTGCTTCTGAACCTCACGGTTACCTACACGGCGGACTACGCTTTGTATGAACCCAAAAGGGTCGTCAATGGCGTCTCGGCCGACCTCTGGGGCGTGTCAGAGCCGGCGGCGACGGTGAAGCCCAACTGGCATGTGCCGTGTGCCGAGGAAATTGACTTTGCCGTCGAGTTGTTCCAACACCAGGCCGAGAGCGCCGTCCGACACCTGAAGTCCCTCATCGATGGCACATCCAGCGTCAAGCGAGATGGGAGCGGCAAGGAATGGTCAGACGAAGTGTCGCGAAACCTGGTTTTACTTCGCCTCCTCCTGTCCGGCGTGTCGGTGCTGTTTGACTCGAAAGGAGTCAATGAAGGTCTGACCACCACCGCCGCCGGTATCGACACCGACACCTCCATGTCGCAGGCAAACGGACATGCGCCGGAGGAGGAGAGCGACTCCGCCTCTCTGGATGCCTCTCTTGACGGCACGGACGAGACGTCGATCAAGCCGTCATTCCAGTACCCGACGGGCTACCTCCTGGACCCCAGCGACCTGAACTATCAACGCATCCACCAGACTCGACAGGAAATTGGCTGGGTGCTGCATGATGTGCACTCTTTCTTGACACGGGAGGGCGAAGACGACGTGTCCTCCTTTGCGCCCTTGTATACCGCATACCGATCGTGGTTTGTCGATGTCGGCATTGAGCGGTCCGCCCACGTCCTGGACCGGGTCACCCGCCTGCTTCAAGCAGATGAGCAACCCTACAAGGTCAGTGGGATCAGGAAAGACTATCCTCGTGCCATTCTCGTCCGGCGCGCAAACGTGTATCACACGCAGCGCTTGCGTCACAACGCCGCACCACGACCTCGATCGGAACTCGATGAAGTGCTCTTGATGGATCTGGCCGAGTCGTCGGTCTCGCTGTACACCGAGGTCCGGCGAAACGCTCAGAGTGCGGGAGAGTCCGCTCTCAAAGTGGTCTTCGGGGCCCGCCTGTTCGTCATTCCCCCTCTGTTGTCGGCATTCCAAAAAGCCGTGCAACGCAATGACTTTCCCCGAATCAAAGGCGGCCTCTTTGCTTTATTGTTCGGAAGCCTGGCCAAGACCGTGGGCAGACATTGGAAGTACACCCCTGCGGTCATTCGGACCTTCATCGAGGCCAGCACGGCCGACAAACCTTCGATACAGAAACTCTGCAGCGGCGGTCTGTTCCAGGTGATGGACTATGGCCGGCCCGTGGACCGCATGGCCATCATCGAGCGATCAGTCGTGGAACCCTTTACCCCGGACGAGGACGTGGACGACAAGATCGCCAAGAAAAAGAAATTTATCCTCAGCAAGCGAACGAACATTGAGAAAAAGAAGTCAGAGCTGGCTGAAGAGCTGATCGAACTCGGTCGGGTCTCGCATTGGAAGAAGGCGACGCGGGTGGCCACGATCGTCATGTCGCTGGGTATGCGATTTGACCATATTGCTTCGGACAATATGATCGATCTCATCACGCGCGGGACGGTCGATCCTCATCCCGGACTCCGGGGCCTCTATTCCCAAGGTCTGGTGGCATTGTTTACCATGACCGACGTGCGGGCGGTGTGCAATCACGAATACGCCAACTACATTCAGGGTATTCAGCGATTTCCGGCCAAGGTGCAAGTTCCGACCGAGAGTGCCGACAAAGCCTGGACCGACAAGTATCTGCAGGCGTTCGCCCAGCCGGATGCGGATGTGTACATCGACCACGACTATCCCGGCTGGTTGGTGTGGTCAAAATCCATGCCCGGCTATAAATCCAACATCCAGAACGATATTGAGTATGACGAACTCGAGTGGAAGAAACGGACCGTCATCGGTCAGCGGCTGGATCGCGAGTGGTTCGTGACCTTCTTCAGATATTTGAAGCAGGAGCCCCGGGATCACTCGGCCGACAAATTCCGGATGGCGAGCGCGATGATGCTGACCTATGCCTTTGAGCTTATCATCCGGGACGGTCTCGCCGTGGCGACATTTGAAGACATCAAAGAGGAAACGCTGGCGGTGTTTGAGGATGGAAGCGACAAACATCAGCATCGTGCCACGGCCGAAATTCTCGGTGGGCTCATCACCTCGGTCATGGACAACTCCATCGAGAGGCGGACCATGGTGTGGGAGTTTGCTTTCCCCATCATCCAGCGCGTCTTTTCTGACGGCTTGACGCCGGAGAATTCGGGATATTGGACCACCTTCCTCCACATGATCTTGCAAAGCCGTGATCCCCGGAGAGCGTGGCCGCTGGTGGAGTGGCTCACGAACTTCCGGCTCGACATGAGTTCCAACGCCGCTTTCAAAGAGAGCTCCAAGATCCACCTTCTCCACCAGGTGGTCATGGACGCCGGGTGGCACTTCCAGCTCGATAGCGCCATCACCCACGATTTTCTCTCTCACATCGATCATCCCTACAAAGGCGTTCGTGAGGCGATGGCGCAGACTCTGGCCACCATCTCTCGCACCCGATATCACGAGTCTTACCAAGACGTGCCAGCACTCCTGCGCGCACAAAAGGCCGCCGGTTCCATCGGCACACAGCCTTACGTGCCCACGAAAGAGTTTGACGAGACAATGCATGAGATCTTTGACCGCATTGAGAAATGGCGTCATGAGCGAACGCCGGGCCAGCAAACGCCGTCTGCATACACGTCCGGCAGCAAAACGGTTCTTTTGTGGCTCGACTCCATGCTGTCCTCCTACGAGTGCACTCAGCTGTTGAGCTATTTTCCCGACCTCTTCACCGAACAATTTCTCCACATGATGGACGTCAAGGAAGATCCCGAACTCCAGTCTCTCTCCTACCACGTCTTCCGGCATTTGCCAAACGTGCCACACCGGATGGGCGAGGATCAACGATTGATCGATGCGTTGATTCGCATTGGCCGCACCTCTCCTTCCTGGCACCAACGGCTTCGTGTGATGATCAACATGCAGATCATATTCTTCCGGCGCCTGTTCCTGCTGTCAGAAGACAGCAAGCAAGGCCTGTTCGACTGCGTGGCGAGCATGCTCGAAGACACACAGCATGAAGTGCGCGCGGGAGCCGCCACCACGTTATCCGGCATGATCCGATGCTCGCCTCTCAAGCTGCGAGAGGAAGTGATCGGCCAACTTCGCCGCCGCTTTACCCAGATGCTCATCGACAACCCGCTGCCGAAGCGGGCCAAAGGGACCGTGGCCGGACTCTCGTCTGCGCGCACGTCGGGGACGAGTACTCCGACGCCAGAGGCACAGCGCCTTGTCATCACTCGTCATGCCGCCGTGCTCGGTCTCGGCGCTCTCGTCCAGGCCTTTCCCTACTCCAGCCCGCCACCTTCTTGGATGCCGGATGTCCTGGTGACATTGAGTACCAAAGCGGCAAATGACCCGGGAACGGTGGGAAACAGTGTCAAGAGTATCATCAGCGACTTCAAGAAGACTCGGCAGGACACTTGGCACATAGATGTGAAGGTAAGCATGTTTGTCCGTCCTGAAGAATTCTGCGTTAATTTGTCTAGGCATTCAAACCCGAACAGATCGAAGATCTTTCTGGTGTCTTGTGGAAGAGTTACTTTGCATGATATAGAATCCGGTAATGGTAATGCTTTGCACAGCGTGGTGTTTCGATCTCGGCTTGGGGGAGAGCGGTTCTCGGCGCGGCTGAATATGGGCCAACTGTATAGTACCTATACATGGTGAGAAAAGGAGGTATTGGAGACTGTATCGCTCAAAGCAGTTCTTGCGTACGAGGTGGCCACGGTGGAGGATAGACGATTCGCCAGCTCGGATCTATGAAGGGGCACAATCCTTTTTGCTTTCGGGCATTCACCTCACTTTTCCATCGTTGATCGTCCGCGGGAAGAAGAGATGCCGTGGATTTGGGCTGTTGGCAAAAAAGGGTGGGAATATTTCAATCACAGATTTGTGGGACCTAGTATCCGTGCAGTCTACGTTCCTTATTTTTCATATCATTACTGTCTGGCCATGAGGCACCACCGTTGTCTCGTAATTAGAACACCAAGCTGACCTGTGTATATAACACGTGACCCAACCTGCATGCCAAGACCTGGACCTATCACAACAGCCGCAGGTAGGCTCCGATAGCAAGAAGCATCAGGACACGGCATCAGAGCTCGCGTCGCCGCTGACTTTCATTCTATCAATATCTTTACGGCCTGGGCGGTCATAGATCAATCCGCCACCGCCCAGCATGGCCCACAAAGACACCCTCTTTCGCTCGGCGTCCATGTCCCTGACCCAGCTCTACATCTCCAATGAGATCGGTCGTGAAGTCGTCTCTGCCCTGGGCGAGCTGGGCGTCGTGCAATTTCGCGACCTCAATGCCGACACGACAGCGTTCCAGCGCACATTCACCAAGGAGATTCGGCGGCTGGAAAACGTCGAGCGACAGCTGCGCTATTTCAAGTCTCAGATGGACAAGGCGGGCATCGAGATGAGAAGCCACTGGGATTTTGACGAAGACATGCTCGCGGCGCCCCAGGCAAGTGAGATCGACGAGCTAGCCGACCGTGCCGAGGCCCTGGAACATCGCATCAGCGGTCTCAACGAGAGCTACGAAACGCTCAAGAAGCGGGAGGTCGAGCTGACCGAGTGGCGTTGGGTTTTGAAAGAGGCCGGCGGTTTCTTTGACCGCGCACATGGCGCGAGCGAAGACATTCGACAAAGCTTTGATGAAGACGACGCCCCTTTGCTCCGGAATGCCGAAGCGGAAGAAGGAAGAGCGGCCAATGGTGATGTTGGACACCAGCAGACATTCGCGATGATGAACATTGGCTTCGTGGCCGGCGTGATCCCTCGTGAACGGCTGGCGGCATTCGAGAGGATCCTGTGGAGGACGCTCCGAGGAAATCTGTACATGAACCAGTCGGAGATCCCCGAGGCCATCATCAATCCGGAGACGAATGAGGGGATCCAAAAGAACGTTTTCGTCATCTTCGCCCACGGTAAAGAGATCATTGCCAAGATTCGAAAGATATCAGAGTCCCTGGGTGCCGATCTGTACAGTGTGGACGAGAACAGCGACCTCCGCCGTGATCAGATTCATGAAGTCAACACTCGCCTGAGCGATCTCGACAGCGTTCTGAGGAACACCAAGAACACGCTGGACGCCGAGTTGGCCCAGATTGCCCGATCTTTGGCGGCCTGGCTGATCGTGATTAAAAAGGAGAAGGCGGTCTACGACGCTCTGAACCGGTGTTCGTACGACCAGGCGCGCAAAACATTGATCGCGGAAACGTGGTGCCCGACCAACACTCTGCCCCAGATCCGGGCCACGTTGCAGGACGTCAACGACCGTGCCGGCCTGTCGGTCCCCACCATCGTGAATCAGATCAAGACCAACAAGACGCCGCCGACGTACAACAAGACCAACAAATTCACTGAGGGCTTCCAGACCATCATCGATGCTTATGGCACGGCCAAATATCAAGAAGTCAATCCGGGACTGTACACCATCGTGACCTTTCCCTTTCTCTTCGCCGTCATGTTCGGCGACTTTGGTCACGGCTCACTGATGGCCATGGCCGCCGCGGCCATGATTTACTGGGAAAAGCCGCTCTCACGATCGAAACAGGACGAGCTCTTTGCCATGGCCTTTTACGGCCGCTATATCATGCTGATGATGGGCATCTTTTCCATGTACACCGGCCTGGTCTACAACGACGTCTTCTCCAAAGCCTTCACCCCCTTTGCTTCTGCGTGGGAATTTCCGGAAGAGGGCCGGCCCGGAGTCATCGGCCATTTAAAAGGCACTTATCGATACCCGTTTGGTCTCGACTGGGCGTGGCACGGGTCGGAGAACGACCTCCTGTTCAGCAACAGTCTCAAGATGAAGTTGTCCATTTTGATGGGTTGGGTGCACATGACATTTGCCATGTGCTTTTCCTACGTCAACGCCAGGCACTTCAAATCACCCATCGACATCTGGGGTAACTTTCTCCCTGGTATGATCTTCTTCCAGAGTATCTTTGGCTATCTCAGCTTCTGCATCGTCTACAAGTGGACCGTCGATTGGTATGCCGAGGGCAGGAATCCGCCGTCGTTGCTCAACATGCTGATTCAGATGTTCCTCTCTCCTGGCACCGTCGAAGCCGGCGAGCAGCTGTACCCCGGTCAGGCCACAGTACAGGTGATATTGGTCCTCATCGCCGTCATCAATGTCCCCATCCTTCTTCTGCTCAAGCCGTTGTATCTCCGGTGGCAGCACAGCAAGACGACAGCTCGCGGTTACCGCGGAATTGGAGATACGAGACGACTGACTCACGCGACCGATGCCGGAGACCATGACGCCGACGATGAACTAAACGATGACCATCACATGAATGGCCGGCGCAGTGAGGAGTCGAACGAAGCCGCCATGATCACAGACGACCTCGGAGAAGACGAAGAGGAGGAGGAATTTGAGTTTTCCGAAGTCATGATTCACCAGACAATCCGTGAGTGGTTTTCCTCTGTTGGTCTCTTGGAGCGGGTCGCTAATGACGTCTAGATACGATCGAGTTTTGTTTGAACTGTGTCTCGCACACGGCATCCTACCTTCGTCTGTGGGCCCTCTCGCTCGCCCACCAACAGCTCTCCGTCGTGCTGTGGACCATGACCCTGGGGAACGCGTTCGCCATGAGCGGCGTCTTTCAAGTCATCATGCTCGTCGTCGCCTTCTCCTTCTGGTTCGTGCTGACGATCGCGGTGCTGTGCGTCATGGAAGGGACGAGTGCCATGTTGCATTCGCTGCGTCTGCACTGGGTCGAGGCCATGAGCAAGCATTTCATCGGCGAGGGCGTACCGTTTGAGCCGTTTAGTTTCAAGTTGTTGTTGGAGGAGGAGCCGGTTGACTAGTCGCTAGATTGTCTCGATGACGATCCATTCCGTCTGTGTTGGTGTAACAATAACACAACAGCCATAACAACAGACAAATGGAGACGTGTACAGATCGCATGCGCTTAGATAATGGATTCTATTGATGCAATTAGTCTTTTGGCCATTTCCTTTTTCGTTCCGGGTGTCCTGTTGCTCTGATTTAAGGCTCTGACCATCTTGAAATTTTCGCTGTTCAGGGCAATTGATCACCCACCGTGGTTACATTTCACCGCACACAATATGGCCAAACTGATGCCAGATTCACTGGACCAATCATAGCCCCATTTCTCTTTATGATTAGAAAGTTTGACTGGCTTGGCGAGAAAGTTGATATAGGCACGTGATGCATTTCCCACAATCTTGGCGTTTCGGTGCGGTCATTGTTTGATCTCGCTGCCGGCTTCTCGACTTCTGCAGTGGCCGAAGCGAACAATAGTACAAACCGAAGATCCGTCAAGAGTAAGTCGCACCTGTACATGTAGGCCTGAGCGCTGTCAAAGCTAACTTGGTCTCCAGTGCAGATGTAAGTCGGCTTGATTCTGATTGCGTTGCAGCACATGGGATTCCCTTGACTTACACCCAGGGCAACAGCTTCGTCAAGACCCTTACGGGCAAGACTATCACCCTTGAGGTGGAGTCATCGGACACGATCGACAATGTCAAGAGCAAGATCCAAGACAAGGAAGGCATCCCACCCGACCAGCAGCGCTTGATCTTCGCCGGCAAGCAGCTGGAGGATGGCCGCACCCTGAGCGACTACAATATCCAGAAGGTAAGGTGGCACAAGTGATTTCTGAAGCCGTCGACGGTGGCGATCAGATCATAGAAGAAGAAAAGTTTGATTCTGACTGATTTTCTCCCTACAGGAATCCACCCTTCACCTCGTCCTTCGTCTCCGTGGTGGTATCATCGAACCCTCACTCAAGGCTCTTGCGTCCAAGTACAACTGTGAGAAGATGATCTGCCGAAAGTGCTACGCCAGACTGCCGCCGAGGGCGACCAACTGCCGCAAGAAGAAGTGTGGTCACTCGAATCAGCTCCGACCGAAGAAGAAGATAAAGTAAAGGTGCTGCGATTGTGGAGTTGCGGCGATGTGGTGCAGCGCAGAGAGGACGGCGACGGAGAGACTAGACAGCAACATTGGGCAATGCTATGGAATGCGCTGTATAGGTGTTGATGGTGCTGCGCCGCGGCGAATCAACTCGATCCAAGTGTTGAATCGCTGTGATGTCTACATCTCTACGGTGGCCCCAGCCTCATTCCTGTGAACATCAATTTCATACTCGAGCCTGACCGACCATCCGTTAACGCAATAGCAAAAGACTTTGCATAGTCAGACCCCCCGCCATATATTGATACACATAGCTTCACGGATGCGATGCAGTGTTGCCCGTGCGCTTCCCCAACGTTTCAGAAAAGAACCATTCTGTCTCCATCCTTCTTTGCCGGACTCTTGTGACTGAAAAATAAGAACTTGATGGCAATGGCCAATCCCGCCTGCAATACCACGACCGCCAACAGCAATATCTGGCTGGTCTTCTTTTCTGTGGCACTGATGACAGGGTACAGGTTCTTAACGAGGAAAAACACGCTGACAGCATAGCCCAGTCCGACCAGGGCATAGTTGAGGCCGTTCAGCGGGGACCACGAGACCAGCGCGACGGCGATCCAGAACAAGTTGCTGTATCCGTAAAGAGCCCAGCATTCGACCAGGTCGAGCGATTGTGCTCCGAACCAGCGGAGGGCCGCCCACAGCCCAAGAGGCACGAAGAGAGTATAGCCGTAGATCAGGCCCGCCGCGCCCGAAAGAAGCCTAAAGTCATACTCGAAATGCTTCTTGTTTTCGCTCGCCAGCTTGTGGCTGATGGTGCCTGCCAAGAAGAGGATCGCGACGACGGTGGTCGCTATCCAAAAAGGCCCATAGAGGTCGGGGTTGCCGTCTAGTGCGTCGAGGAATGGCGGGGTGTGTGGTAGGAAGGGGAGAATCGCACTTTTACAGCGGTGCAGCACGGTAGAGGTGTCGACGTCGAAGAATCGGGCGTAGAATGAGAGGGACCAAAGCATCCGCTTCGAATTGACGGCCGACGGGTCGTTGGAGGCGTTGGTGCTGCTGTTGGAGAGGAACGGCGTCGAGTCTGGCGCCACTTTGCGGTTCGCGCTGGGAATCGCCTCGAAATCTAGATCGGGGTGAGCATCTTTAACTCAAAGTGACGAGCTGGCTGTACTTGAGGTGTGAAACTGGAGGTCGTCGTCGTGTAAATCTGTATGACCAAGGTCGCCCTGGTCGCCTGCAATGAGTTCTGCGGCCGACGAAATTGGGATGGATTCAGCCCACCTCGGCGTCGACATCGACCACGACATCGTAGCCTCTGTTTGCCATTTCCACCGCTAAGGGTAGAATCAACCGGTGTAATTGTGGTTGCTCAACGATAGCAGTAGAGTTGTAGAGGACGTGAAGGAAGTCAGTGAAATCATTTTGGGCTTAGTCTGGTATCGGTTCACCCAGCGGGTAAACCTGTGAATACAAGCTCTTGGCGCCTCCAACCTTGACAGTCCACTACTGTTACAACCACAGCTATATTTCATGCCGCTTAGATACACGACCATCTCGCAACCAAGGTGAAGAGTTGTCCAGTGAGGAAATACTGCCTGGCCTGCTCGAGCTCAGTTCCGCGAGCACCGCGATTTGTCACCCTTATATATACCACGCTCGTTACCATAGTTCAGATAGGCAACATGACGTTCATCGTTACCTTGAATCTGTCCTGTCCTGGACCAACTCTCCACAACAATATCAAACCCTGGATCTCTGCCATGTCGACACTCACCAGCCAGCAGACCTTCAAGGCTCTTTGCAGTCCTATCCACCGTCCTCTTCACCATCCCCTTTGCCGTCCTTCTCGCCACCCTCCTCGCCACCCTCCTCTCTATCCTCTTCGTCTCTGCTCAAACCATGTCGGAAGCTTGCAAACTCCATGCTCTGGATACAATACTCTTGCTCGACGCTTCTCTTCATACCCCAATCCCGTAAACCTTTTCGCTATTCCGAGTTGGCAAAAGGTTGCACGCTCCAGTGAGTATGTTGACATTCACGAGCTTCGTGAGATCAGTGACCTGGAACTGAACAAGTACGACGTTCTGGTTACAGATATTACTGAGATCACACTGCGAACTGAATTTCAAAAGTCTTCGGCATAGATTACCTAGCGAAGGCGACTGAAGATGATGCTAAGAGAGAGATTGATGTCATAAGTGGTTATTTGTACGGCGAGGGGCGCCGTGCAATGGTTCCATGTGTCGTCCACAATGGTAACGAGACAGAGGCTTATTGAGTGCATTTTCTCGTGGGCTCTGGTTCCCCTGGAACGTTCCTTTCAAAGAAGGTGAATGCTCCCACCTGCATAGAGAGTATGCTCAGCTGCTAACTTAATTCTAGGTGTGCGAAACTATCGGCATCAGGACAGATGCATTAATATTCTGGGGATGGACTTTTGCGACGCTTACAAGTTTAACACATTGTTACTGGGCCATGGGAAGGTGAAATATTTCAAAGATCGCTGGGAGGGAGCCAAAGCCCTAGGGGATTAGGCCATAGCTTACTATGGCCAACAAAGGGCATTGGTCAAGCCGGATGAGACAAAGCCGGGCTATGGATATAGCTTAAACGGCTTCAAGATCTTCTCTACTCATTGTGGTTCTCTTTTGTCACCAAGGCGTGGAAAAGGCAACACCCGAAATGGACAATTATGATACCTCCTTCCACAGCCATTGGAATTTTCCCTGCTCTAAGCCGAGTTTGGACTCTATGATGTATACACAGTACAGCCGCAGAGACTCCTGGCACCTGCCATTCCCGCCACGATGTGGTCTATCTGCCCCATCTCAAGCACTTGGACGCCCATAGAATGACAGACCAAACAAATTTATCTTGTTCCGTTCTCCTCAGCCATATTGAAACTCCACCCACAAGCAATGCGGCAGCAACGGACATGGTTGATCGTTTGTGCTTGGAAAGAAATGCGATCCGCCTGCGTAAGGCCTCGTCCCTTTTCAGTTGTTGCGCCTGTTTCTCAAACAGTAACTCGGCCTCGTCGAGTGTTTGGGGCTGTTGGATAGATCGCGATGTCTTCAAAACACTGTAAGATGACAGACGCCACCAGATGAGGTGAGGCAGCCTCTCTGGAGGGTGGTTGTTGAAGAGCTCCAGAGAACGGGATATCAACACCTCCAGGTTGAGAGGTTGGGGTAATTTCGACAAAGTAAAGTGCAGCATTTCTCCTTCATCGGAAGGGATGTCTAGCAACTCCGAGCGGCGTGAGACGATGATGGCGGCAAACAGATACAGACTCATGGCCGGTTCATGGGCCAGAAGGAAGTCGTACAATCGGGCAATATCACTGTACTCCTGAATGTCATGAGCGTACAAAGTGAGTGTTGCTGAAAGGGCAAAGTAGGGTTTTGTCTGCGACAGATGTGCGGCGAGAGGTTCATCGACTGATTGGAGAATGGCTGGCAACAGTTGCAAATGTCGCAAGGCCGGGTCCATCTTAGGCAGCATGTAATCGCGGATTCGAAGCAGAGACATCCGAGGAACGGCAGCAGCCGCCCTTTCCTCTCCCAGGACAAGAAGGAGGACTTGGACAATGTCATGGTAGCCTTGGAAATAGTGCAGCATGGAATACGTTCTCAACGTGCGCACGATCAGGTCCGACAGCTTCGCCTTTCTCGCATCCGTGGTCTTGCAAGATTTGTCTGTTCTATGATGAGCTTCACACACAAAAGGACCACGACAAGTATACCATGAGGATAGAAGACAAAAGCGCGATCGACGTCGCGCTGGACTTGTTCTTCGTCCGAGTGCGGAGGCAGCTCTCGCCACGACTTGTTTTCACCGGTTGCCGGAGGATCACTTTCGGCCGAGCCGAGCAACATCGGCCCTGAGGATTGGGCCCGTCAGTTCAACCGAGAAATCAAGTAGGTTGCTCCAAAAGCGGTGCTTACAAGCAGATTGGCGGAGTTCATCTGTAAGCAGACCGCCCGTGGAGTCGGCGAGCCTGATCAGACGGTCAAAGTCGCGTTGCCGGCACGCTTCCACAATGGCCGTACGCTTATCGTTCTGCTGGTCGTCGTCCACAGGTCGCTTCTCATTGGCCTTCTCGCCGGGACCGGCTGTCTCTTCTTCCTGGCGTTCCGAAGTCATACTGGGGTTTAACCACGGGTGCTATGACGAACAAGGCCGTGCCATCTGTGCAGTCATGGGCGAACTCCTTGATCGGCCCTGCACTGTCGCGGATAGTCGCCACCTATTAGGTCGGGGTCGCAATAGCCAGCAGAAAACAAGTACAGGACGCCAATCGATGCTGGCTTGGGATGACTTGGATGCCACCGAGAAATGACAGGTCGCACTGCGGTTCCTTCGAGGTGCCAAACTGGTGGACGGCACTTTCGGTAGGACTGTAGAGTGCAGTTCTAACCGTCACATCCCACCGCTAGCAATACGGGCTGATAGAGACGTGCCGATCAGGCTCCGGTGTCGTCGGGCCTGTCCAACTGGATTTACGCGTTGCTGGAGACATGTTGCAAGGAGGTGGGAGGCGTGCCGGGCCTTGAGACTTGGCGCGAGCTCTTTCACAATGGTGGCGGGCCATCTGGCAGCCAACACTAGGTTTCTCATCTTTCTGAGTCCCACTCCCTCCTACAGCTTGCAGAGGCATTGCATGTCATGCCGCTAGAGATATGTTGTGAGACGACAAGGTACCATATCCATGGCTATGTCATCGGGCTGGCCTCATCGCCCCTCCATCCGACATATCATCCTGTACGCTAAGTTACAGCTCACTTGTGAATTAATGATATACCCAAGATATCACCTCAAATGATTCTAAGATGTCTTCCGAGCTGGGCTGACCTGTCTGAGCATGACATCTTTCGGTCAAAACTTGCGCTGAACACCAAGCACTGTATGCCCAGCTTTTGAGAGTCTCTGGCCTCTCTTTCTCCTGCTCCTGCGTTGCAATTTCGATCGCATCTTATTAACCTCGTTGTCATACCTCCTGCACGAGGTTCCCCAGCGCAAGACACCATGGCTAGACGCCCGCTTGCAGCAGCTGGCCAGGGCGCCTCCAGCTCTCCCCTGGGCGAGGCAGAGGGGACCGCTCCATGCCAGCAAGAGCGCGTTGGCATCTTATCACGGACACTGAGCCCGAGCCCAACGATCAGATGGATCTTACCCGCCAGACTGCGTTCACGTTATAAAAACGACGTCGCCTTTGTGGGAGAGACGTATGTGCAACTGCGCGAATTCCTTGACAATGGCCAACTCGCCGATGCCTCTGCAAAGCTTAACTTTGGTACCCAGATTCTGGCTGCCAAAGTCATTTCGGCCAAGGCTGAGGTCATATCAGTGCTCGATGCGATCCTGGGTCAAGAACGTGACCAAGAGCGATATACTCTCAGGGGAGAACCAATCGATGACCTTCTTCCGCCCCAAATTCTCGTTTTGAGCACCGCCGCCAACGAGCTGGTCTATATGTACGCGAAGGACGTTGATGTGACAGATGTCAGATTCATATTCGCAAAGAGACCGTATCTCGCAGGCGTCGCCATCCCCGAAAGATATGGCCGGCATCTGGCTGTGGACTCTGAGTACGGAAGATGATGACATCTGACCGGCTCCAGACCGATGCTGATTCAGCCTGCAGGTCTCGAGCCCTGGCAATTGCTCCCTCCGTGGGTTTCTGTGCTGTCTACAAGCTTCGGCCCGTGGACGAGCTCAAATCGGAAATTGATAGCTTCAACCCACGGAAGCCGGATAGTTTCCAACCGTCAGATGAGGTATTCAGCGTCCTCTAAGAGTGTCCCAGATTGTGAAGGAGCTGACTCTGGCAGTACCGCTTTATTCAGGTTGACGGCTTCATTCTGAAGATGGAGTTTTTGAGGAGCAACGCGGCGGACCCCTCCAAAGTCATCCTTCTTCTCCTCATATCGAATGCGGGAGAGACGCGTCTGCTGCTTTACCGCTGGGACGTCGATCAACCACTCTACACCATGAGGCCGATGCGATGCAGTGGCCAAAAACTTCCGCCCGAGGATTGCTTCCCGCTGATGGTTATTCCGTCATCTCGATTTTCGTCGTTTATCATCGTCACCGAGAGTGCATTGGTGTTCTACGACAACATCCTTTCCCCACAAGCGAAGCGAATTTCCTTCCCTCTGCCCAAAGAGAACCATCCTAGGACGTCTCCGGACGAGACGCCTCTCTGGGTGCAATGGGCCAAGCCAAAGCGTCACAATGGGCACCTGGAGAGGCGCGACGATCTCGTGCTCATACGTGAAGACGGCTTGCTGCGCACCTACTTCATCAGCTACACTTCACCCATGAAAGTCGAAGCCCACTTCAGTCCGGGAAGTATTGGCATCCGCGTCGACACCGCATTCTGTATGCTTGCAGGTCCTCCCGATAAAGGAGGAGATGTTATCGTGGCCGGAGGAGATATGACGGATGGAGGAGTATTTCACGTCACAGCCCGTGGTGTGCCTGTTCGAACACAGACATTGCCGAATCTTGCACCCCTGCACGACATGATCTTGGTTCCTCGCGGCAATGCCCTTCGTTCAAGGACGACAGCAGAAGTCAGCACGCGCACATGCCTCTCGGATCGTGTCTATATCTGTGGTGGCCGGACAGAAGACTCTGGAACAGTTACCGAAGTTCGCTTTGGCCTGGAAGCCCAGCTCGGCTGGACCATGGCCCATCCTGATGCCGGAACTGCCAACCAGCTCTGGAGTTTGGAGGACGAGGTAAACAAGGAGCTGTTGCTCCTCGCATCACACCCTGTGTACACGTCTCTGGTGAGATTCGATCTCGAAACGCAAGAACTCGAATTTGCTGATTCAGAATCTTGCCCTGGGTTGGACTTTGACACCCCCACTCTCGCAGCCGCGACCATCATTTCCACCGCGGTGATTCAGGTGACCGCCACCAGTATCAATATTGCACCATTCGACGGCCGTGCGAAACCTGTCTCTCAACCTCACGCGGCGGTCAAATGCTGCTGTGCCTGCGTCTTGGCGACGGGAAATACCATCGCTGCAGCCAACAGCACGTCGACGGGCTTCGAACTTGCGGTGACGTCGGTAGTCACACTGGGTAATGGCGAATATGCTTTTGGAACCGAAAGCACGCCTCTTTCAGACGAGCCCGTCAGTGTCGGTGTTGTCAGAATCCAGAGCATGGAGCTGTTGGTCGTGGGGACCAGTCAGGCCACGCTGCTAGGCTTCATCCTCGTCCCTGGTGCTGGTCTCGCACCCGCGTTTCGACACCAGCTGGGCGAACTGGAATCACCAAGCCAAATATCAGCCGTGTGCTCCCTGTCCGGGCTGTCCCATCAAGGGAGCCAACTCGCCCTTCTCCTTTGCGGCCTTCGCAACGGCGCCTTGGTCTGCGTCGAGCTTCAAGTGGGTGCGGAAGCCGAGCCCGTGAAGATTCGTATGGTCAAGAATAATCCCTACAACCGCAACACGCACTAACATGTCGCCAGATATCAAAACTCAATCCATTTATCAAATTGGGTCCACTAGCGTGCATGTCTCCAAAGAAGACCTTGCTGCGGGTCGAGGTTATGCTTCGTCCGCGCTGGTGCTTTGCCAGGCTGATCTGCGTCGCGTGACACTGCACAAGAATGAGTCCGGGGCTGATTACAGTATCTCTACTTTATGGATTACGAGTCACAATACTGTGAGAACTGTCCATGTCTTGCATGTACCGCAGTTGACAATTCCCAGCTTTCCTTCAGTCAGCCTCTGATCCATGCTGTCCACCGAATCAGCCAGCTCCAGTCCACTGGTGGTGCGGAACCCAGCAGCTTGCTGATCTGCGCCACTCAGGACGAAATTCTCTTCACATCGCTCCTCACACAAGAGCAAGCAATCCTGAACCGTGTCCCCACACAGGGGGTGACCAGGCGCATTGCCTACTCCTCGTTCCTGAATAAAGTCGTCGCGGCAGTCGAGGCTAAACACAGTACACTCGACCAAGATGGCCCTAAGTTGCCATCAATCGAATACCTTCAGACTGGCCTCGAGTTATTTGACCTCGATATGACCATGGCAACCGGAGAAGGTTCTGTCGCCCATGTTCTCGGCGTCAGTGAGCCGGGTGAGCGCGTTCGAGCGCTGATGAACTGGAGCCCAACGGATGGGAAACAGCACTTTGAGATGGTCGTCCTTGCTCTGGACCATCAAGACCCGGAAACGAAAAAGCGCTCCGGACGAGTGGTGTGTGTCAGTGCCAAAGGGATGAGCAAAGGGCTCTTCACGGCGGCGCCAAAGACGGTGATCAAACTGCAGGAAAAGTCTCCCAGCGCTCTCTGTGCCTTCGGACTCTCTTCGATGATCATCGCTGCAGACAGTGAGATCATATTGCACCACCTCGATTTCAAGACGCGGAAATGGGAGACACTTGATCGATACACACTTCCGTCGCCGGCAACATCGGTGACGGCACAGGGATCGCTGATTTTCGTCGCAACCGCTCTTCACTCTCTGCTCATCCTCAAGGAGCACAAGAAGAGCCTGAACTTACGTGGATCGGACTCCAGGGCTCGAAACACCAACAATGTCGTCACCGTTGACAGCGCTTTCTCCCTGGTCGCGGCGTTATCCGACCGGGGAACCACCCTCATCGCATTTCCCGATTACAATATGCAGCATGCTCCGGAGCTTTTTGAAGCGAATGTTCCGCTGATGGTGGATCGCGTCAGACAAGATCGGGCCGTGGCATCGAGAGCAGCCAATAGATACCAGTTTCATGGCAGCACGACGGATGGCACGCTTTATCACTTTATGACTCTGAAACAAAATGAATGGAAGCTGCTGCATTTCCTGGAAGGCCTCTGTGAATTCAAAGAGCGGAAAACGCCTCGATGGTTGCCCCTTCAATTCCACCATCCCGAGGCTCGCATGACGCAGATGCAGCAACCACCATTCATACCCTCAGAAATGCATGTTCATGGGGACATGCTGATCAACATGCTCGGGCCTGGTCCGTATGGCTTGCATAATCTTCTCGCGCCAGAAGTGAAACAAGAGTCATCACGGAGCCATGATGCCGATGAGGCATTCACAACATTCCAGTCTCTGGCTGAAGAAGTGGTTGGGCCGGCAGATGACATGATGGGAGCGGTGACGATCTGGCTGAGGAGGTTGCTGAGGTATCCTGCCCTGTAAGTCTGGCCTGTCTCGCAATTAAGGGAACCTGGAAAAGCACTCGAATAACGACGCGAAATTTGGGGGTTCAGAGGATCCCGGATTCATTGCCGGTAAAGTGCCTGGCGCAGGATACAATGCTAACGGACTGGCCAAGCTTCTGATATAATCGCCATGACTCTAGATCATACAGAACGAGACTGGTGAGAATACCAGCAGGCATCTATTAAAGTGTGACTCAAAGGTGGGCGAGTTGAATTGAGGCGGTGCTGTCAAATCTAGGGTTAAGGAAGAGTGCCAAGGCCTGGGGCGATGGTGGATGCCCATTTGCCTTAAACGTCACTTGAGCACTTTCTGACGCCCCACCACCCGCCCGACACTTGAGAACTTCTCTTCCTATTTTCCATCATCACCTTTCCTGTGTGGCAAAGGCCTGCTCAATAGCCTTGGGGCCGATAATCGCCGAGTCGGTGCCAGAATCAGACTTGTATTCTCGCAGGAGCACACTCCTTTATGTCGCCGCCTCTCAACCGGGAACGATACATATATCTTCGATTCATCACCCTACCGAAAATCCGTCACCATGGCCCCCAAGAAGAAGGGCGGTAGAAAGCAGGCCGCTGATGACTGGGAGGTAGAGCTGGGAGAGACTGTGGATCCGATAGCGCAGGCGACCGAAGACGCAACGAAGGCCGAAACCGAGCAAGATGCCACCGTTGACGGTGACGCCGACGGTATAGGCGGTGGTCTTCTTGCCGCCCTCCGCAAAAACAAGAACAAACGTGCAAAGAAAGGCAAAGCCACGATCGACGACCTCGATGGAGAAGAAGACGCCGATGGGGTTACCTCACCCCAAGTTGATCTCGACAACAAAGCACCAGAAGAAGCCACGTTTGACGATGAGGACGATGTCTTTGCTGGCGGCCCGGTCAAGAAGGGAAAAGGAGGCAAGAAGCAGCCGGGGATAGCGGCGGACGATGAAGCTGCAGCGGAAGATGAGGCGAACGGCACTGGTCTTGTCAAGTCGAAGAAGGAGAAGGAGAAGGAAAAGAAAGAGCGAGAAAAGCAGAGGAAGAAGGAACAGGTGAGTCCGAAATGGCTTCTACAGCATCGAGATGGCCGGATACTAACTCTCGCCACAGGCCGCAAAGAAGAAGTCGACAGTTCCAACTTCCAGCGTCAAAGTCGAGCCAATGAAGCCTGTTGTGGAGGCCACACCCGAGGCCGCTCCTGAGAAAGATGAGAAGCAAACGGGCAAGAAGAAGAAGATCCCAGCCCATCTCGCGGCCATTCAAAAGCAACAAGAAGCGCTGGCCCGGGCCCGCGAGGAGCAGGCGAGGATTGAGGCTGAGGAGAGGGCTGTCGAAGAAGAGCGATTGCGCAGAGAAGCCGAGGAAGAAAGGAAGAAGGCTGAGGCCAGACAGCGGAAGAAGGAAAAAGAAAAAGAGAAGAAGGAGCAGTTACGCAAGGAGGGCAAACTCCTGTCCGAGGCCGACAAGAAACGACAACAACAGCAACAACTCCGACTCAAGCAGATGCTCGAATCTGGAGTCCAAGTCGCTGGTCTGACGGAGGCTGGTGAGGAGAAAAAGAAACCAGCCTTTGACAAGAAGCGAAAGGGTCACAAGAAGGACGAGGTTGACTTGGAAGCAGCTGCTGAGAAGGCAAGATTAGAGGCGGAGGCTGCCGCGGCTGAACGCAGACGCCTCGCGAAGGAAGCCGAGGAATCCGCGGCGGCAGCGGCGGCGGCGGCGGCCGAGGTTGTGGGCAAGGAGGAAGAAGAGTCTGAACCTGACGACTGGGAGAAAGCTGCAGATGCTGAGGTCAAGGACAGCTGGGATGCAGAGTCGGAAGAAGAGAGTTCTGCCCACCCCGAGCGTGTGCCAGGTGCACCGGGACAGAAAAAGGCCCAAGTCAATGGACACGTCTCCAGTGGCAGTGCTGGCAGGCCGCTCCCGGTTCGGGAGTCGAAGCCTCCGGCGAGAGAGAAACCAGTCGAATCCGAGACCGAGTCGGACGAGTCCTCGTCATCAGAGGAAGAGGAGGGAACGGGCACGGCTACGCAGAGGGCCGCTGCGCAGAGGAAAGCGGAAGCTGCTGCTCGAAGACAGAAAGCTCACGAAGAGGCTCTCGCGGCCCGGTCGAAAGACAACCTTCGATCACCGATTTGCTGTATCCTCGGCCATGTCGACACGGGCAAGACGAAGCTGCTCGATAAAATTCGACAGACAAATGTCCAGGAAGGCGAAGCCGGTGGCATTACTCAGCAAATCGGGGCCACCTACTTTCCCGCGGATGCGTTGCAACAAAAGATTGCGGTGGTGAACAAGGACGGCCAGTTCGAATTAAAAGTCCCCGGTCTCCTGGTCATTGACACCCCCGGCCACGAGTCTTTCTCGAATCTCCGTTCTCGCGGTTCCTCCCTTTGCAACATTGCCATTCTCGTCGTGGACATCATGCACGGCCTCGAGCCGCAGACGCTGGAGTCGATGAAGCTGCTCCGAGACCGCAAGACACCATTCATCGTCGCTCTGAACAAGATCGACCGTCTGTATGGCTGGAAGAAGATCGATAACAACGGCTTTCAAGAGAGTCTGGCCGTGCAGAACCGAGGGGTTTTGAACGAGTTCCGAGATCGCGTGGAGAAGACCAAACTGGCCTTCGCCGAGCAGGGCTTCAACGCCGAGCTGTTCTATGAAAACAGGGACATGCGACGGTACGTCTCGTTGGTGCCGACGTCAGCACACACCGGCGAAGGCATTCCCGACATGCTCAAGCTCTTGGTGGAGTTGACGCAGGAACGGATGACGTCGAGCCTGATGTACCTGTCCGAGGTCGAATGCACCGTGCTGGAGGTCAAGGTCATTGAAGGTCTCGGCACGACCATTGACGTGATCTTGTCCAACGGAGTACTCCGGGAAGGCGATCGGATCGTGCTCTGTGGTCTCAACGGCGCCATCGCCACGAACATCCGGGCCTTGCTGACGCCGGCGCCCCTGAAGGAGTTGCGTCTGAAGTCGCAATACGTGCACAACAAAGAGGTCAAGGCGTCGCTGGGCGTCAAAATCGCGGCCAACGACCTGGAGGGCGCCATCGCCGGCTCGAGGTTGTTGGTGGTGGGACCGGAGGATGACGAAGAAGATCTCGAAGAGGAGGTCATGGCCGACCTGCAACAGCTGCTCAGCAAGGTGTCCAAAGACAACCGGGGCGTCAGCGTGCAGGCATCCACCCTGGGTTCTCTGGAGGCGCTGCTGGAATTCTTAAAGCAGATGAAGATCCCCGTGGCCAACATCTCGATCGGGCCCGTCTACAAACGCGACGTCATGATGGCGGGAACCATGTTGGAAAAGGCCAAGGAGTATGCCGTGATGCTTTGCTTCGATGTCAAGGTCGACAAGGAAGCCCAGCAGTACGCGGACGAGCAGGGCATCAAGATCTTTACCGCCGACATCATCTATCACTTATTTGACGACTTCACCAAGCACATGGAGCAGCTTCGGGAACAGAGGCGGGAAGAGAGCAAGCTCCAGGCCGTCTTTCCCTGTGTGCTTCATCCCCTGCAAGTGTTCAACAAGAAGGACCCGATCGTGATCGGCGTCGATGTCGTCGAAGGCAGCTTGCGACCGCTGACGCCCATTGCCGCCGTCAAGACGAACCCGGTCACCGGCGTCAAGGAGATTATCAGTCTGGGGAGAGTGTAAGTCTCGCCGCCGCCCTGCTGTATGATTGGTCGTTGAGTCACTGACATGACACAGGGCATCCATTGAGCGCGAGCACAAAGCCATTGGTATCTGCAAGAAAGGCCAGCCATCGGTGGCCGTCAAGATCGAGGGGCCCAATCAGCCATTATACGGGCGTCAGCTCGAGGAGAAAGACACCCTGTACTCGCTCATCTCGCGACAATCGATTGACACCCTCAAGGAATTCTATCGCGATGAGGTGGCCAGGGACGAATGGGCACTGATCGTCAAGCTCAAACCACTGTTCGACATCCATTAGCGCGACGGGGGGCGGAAAGGGCGTTGGAAAAAGCGCAGGTTTGTTGCTGAGCATTGGCGGCCACATTAGCGTAAGTGTTATCAACATGGCTGCATCGACCTCCACTCATTAAAGGGTGGTTGCCTTTTTTTGTATCTTCTTTGACGAAGCATGGACAATTAGACACCACACGAAGAGACAGCTCACACACTATCATTCTTTGTAAGCATGATCATCATTTGGGTGCTTCGTCGCCTTTGGCCTGCTTGGCAGGCACCGGTTATGCCGGGCCGCATAGAGTCCTTTCCACTATCTCGCCATCCGGAAGCTTGCCAACCGTGGAAGCTCCCCACCAATGGCAGAGCAGCCCATAGCAATTTCGCAGAAGAACAACCTGTGATTGCCGGTTGCAATGCAGCCAAGCTCAGGGCGGTGAAACTGGCCTGTGTTGTCTTCAATCAAAGATAACTACTTCGTGTTGTCTTCCTCTCCAGAGCCTGCCAACCACCCTCCTATACCTCGGTCCCCGCCCAGACCAAGCAAGCCACAAAAGGGGGAATTTTGCCTTTGGGGGCCAGCTGTCGGGGTTTCTTCGCTCCGCCAGGCACTGCGACCTCATTCGATCGCCGGCATACCTCACCCTGTCTTTCCCCCTCCCTGCCGTCATGGAGGTCGTCTCCAACGCGACCAGCTTCGTGTCGAATGCAGACGTGGGACTACCGAGCAGCCATGTATCGGGATTCTCGAGTCGATTGCTGGGCCAGCTCAACGGTTGGACCATCGCCTTGACCATCCTGTTGTTGGCCGTGACGTACGACCAATGTAGGTGATGTGACCACCGCCGGCGGCGGCAAAGCGACCCGAACTAGGACTGATGAGTTCTCACAGTCAACTATAAATGGATGAAACATGGCATCGTGGGGCCAGACTGGAAGATGCCGTTCATGGGCCCTTTCCTGGAGTCGGTCAATCCGGATTTCAACAAGTACAAGGCGAAATGGGACAGTGGGGAACTGAGCTGCGTCTCGGTGTTCCACAAGTATGAATGGCTTCCTGTGAGAAGAGAACAAGCTGTGGACTGACGATCATCCCACCAGGTTCGTCGTCATTGCGTCGACACGAGACATGGCGCGCAAAGTCTTCAATTCGCCGGCCTTTGTCAAACCATGCGTCGTCGACAATGCGCACAAGTTGCTTCGTCCGACGAACTGGGTCTTCTTGGACGGTAAAGAACACATCGATTATCGCAAAGGATTGAACGGTCTCTTTACGCGACAGGCATTGGAGATGTATCTGCCCGGTCAGGAGGAGGTGTACGACAAGTATTACAAAAGGTTCGTCGAGATGACCAAAGAGCATGGCGGACAGCCACAACCGTGGATGCCCGTCTTTCGCGAACTCATGTGCGCGGTCTCCTGTCGAACTTTTGTGGGGCACTACGTGAATGAGACCGTGGTGAAGAGGATTGCGCATGACTACTACCTCATTACGGCGGCGTTGGAGCTGGTCAACTTCCCCATCATCCTCCCCTACACCCGGGCGTGGTATGGCAAGAAGGCCGCCGATATGGTCTTGGACGAGTTTTCCAAATGCGCGGCCAAGGCCAAGGTCCGCATGGCGGCCGGCGGTGAGGTGACTTGCATCATGGATGCCTGGATCAAGCAGATGCAGGACTCGGCTCGATACCGTGAAAAAATCGCTCGGGGTGAAAAGGTGGACCAGTCAGAGAAACCTCCGCAGGTTCTGCGGGACTTTACCGATTTCGAAATCTCCCAGACCGTCTTTACCTTCCTTTTTGCCTCGCAAGATGCGACCTCGAGCGCCTGCACCTGGCTCTTCCAAATCATGGCCAATCGACCGGACATCTTGGACAAGCTGAGGGAAGAGAACCTGAAGGCTCGAGACGGCGACCGATATAAGCCCTTCAACATGGACATGCTCGAATCCATGGTCTGGACCCGCGCTGTCGTCAAGGAGACTCTGCGATATCGGCCACCGGTCATCATGGTCCCCTATGTCGCCAAAAAGGACTTCCCAGTCACGGACAAGTACACGGTCAAGAAAGGCTCCATGATCGTCCCCACAATCTGGCCGGCCACTCATGACCCGATCGCGTATCCCAATCCGGACGCGTTCGAGCCCGAGCGTTGGATCACGGGAGACGCGGAGAAGCAGGTCAAGAACTGGCTTGTCTTCGGGACCGGTCCGCACTACTGCTTGGGCCAGACTTATGCACAGATGAACTTGGTAGCCATGATTGGAAAGGCCAGCATACTGCTGGATTGGGAACATTACCCGACGCCGATCAGCGAGGACATTGAGGTTTTTGCCACCATCTTCCCTCAGGTACGTGCGAGAGATCATCCTGAAACAAGATGGCATACTGACGACGTTGCTCAGGATCACTGCAAGCTCACGTTCACCGAGAGACCTTAGACGCCGCAAAGGTTGATCCGTTTGGCGCCGTTACACTTCAGTGACACAAATTGTATATATCGACAGCGTTGTAGACCGGTGCCGGGTATTCGCAGATGCATGGGCTTTGAAGAGTTTTCCTTTTGTTCCGATCATGGCTCTGGCAAGTCGCCAACCTGTACATACCGCGCTTTCACTGTAGATAGCTGAGAGCAGCAGGGAAGGCAGTCAGAAGTTGGCATCTTAATCTTATGCCGTCGTAGACCAGTTCTGACATACTACCACTTGGATGGCTGCGCAGGTACTAGTCTAAACCCAGCTGTTATATTGTGTCCCGCATTTATGAATCATCGCGCTCTGCCAGAGGTACTACTCTGCTGTTCTCAATTGTAACCAAAAATGACTCACATCTAACCGAAATCCTTTCGTTCTTTACAGCCTTGTGCTTCGAACATCTCGTCTGAAGAGAACCTCGGTCACACCATATTATATGCTCCAACCACTTCTGTCTGAAGAGCACCACAGCACTCTTGTAGTTCGGCGCGGACTCGGATTACAACGTCATGCACTAGATGCTCAACACGCAAGGACCGCTATTGTTGTTGACAGCCAAGTAAGTCATCCGTTCTGACGGACTGCCAATCATGACCGAAGAGGCCTGACCTTCAGCTCGCAGTCGAGTCATGGAGGCGCTGCTGCGGCGTTCCTGCAAGCTGAGTCCCAATCGATTGACGAGACGACCGTTCTCCTTTTCCAGGTCTTTGAACGCAGATTTCACCCATGCAGTAAGCGTCTTGTCCTGTTCCCTATTCTGACGCCGTCTCCCGACTGCCATGTTCGAGCAGAGTCAGCACTCGTCAGCTGGTCAATATATCCTCGCTGAATTCGGCCTGTGACAGATCATTGGCGGTGGTGTCGTTGGACTCGCCATTGCTCGACAATTAGCATCGAGAATTGGGACATCAACTTTGCTCATCGAGAAACACGGCGCCGTCGGGACAGAGACCAGCAGTCGTAACTCAGAGGTAAGATGGAGACGAGGATGATTTCCAGCCCCAAGACCGCGCTGAACGGGTGTCGCTCAGGTCATCCACGCCGGCCTCTACTACGGCTACAACACTCTCAAGACAAAGCTATGCATCCAGGGCAGGCACATGATGTACGACCTCTGCGCGAAGAGAGGCATTCCGCATCGAAACACGCGCAAATGGATCCTCGCCCAGGACGACCAGCAGATGGGAGAGTTGGAGAAAGTGCACCAGTTTGCGAGCAGCATCGGCGTGCCCACTCGCTTTCTCTCGCCACGAGAGATCCAAGAGCGGGAGCCTGAGGTCCGGGCAGAGGCCGGCGTGCTAGAGAGCGAAAGCACGGGCATCGTGGATTCTCACGCCTTGATGGCGTTCCTGGAAGGCGATTATGAGGAGCGAGGTGGTGACATCGTCTTTCACACCGCCGTCACCAACATCGAACCTATCCACCATGGCGAGGCTGGCTATCGCATCCACACGCGCCGTCCAGACCAGGCGCAACCATCCAGTGACGACGTGATCGAGGTCGAAACCGTCATCAACAGCGCCGGCCTGGGCGCCATCGCCATCAACAACTTGGTGATGCCCCCCGACCGTCAGCGGACGCCGTACTTCGCCAAAGGATCCTACTTCAGCTACTCTGCCGCACGCCCCAAGCCCAAGACTCTCCTGTACCCTGCCCCCGTACCCGGCCACGGTGGACTGGGCACCCATCTGACACTCGACATGGCCGGCCGCATCCGCTTCGGCCCCGATCTCGAATGGGTCGATGACCCGACAGACCTGACACCCAACCCGGCACGTCTCAGCGAAGCCCTCGACATGATCCAGACATACCTGCCCACCATCGACCGCGCCGCCGTCGACCTTGACTACTGTGGCATGCGCCCCAAGCTTGGCCATACCAGTGGCACCTTCGGGTCGACCTTTGCAGACTTTTACATCTGTGAGGAACGCGACCACGGCTTCCCGGGTTTTGTCAACTTGCTCGGCATCGAAAGTCCCGGCCTCACCAGTAGTTTGGCTATCGCCGAGTTTGTTGACGAGATTCTCTACGGCGACAAGGGGGTCGGAACAAGGTGAATGTTCAAAGACGAATGTTCGGGTTCCACCCTCAAGATTGACATCTGAACGCAGAGATGTGATTTCCATGTGATCCGTGCATTCAAATGGCGAGGTGGAGACAATAACCATTCGCAGAGAGGCCACAAGTATTGAGACGGACAAAGTGATGGGGATTGTGATACCTTGGAAAAGACCGTTTGAGAGGCCCGGCTCTTATGAAACGGCCTTATTCCTTTCAGTGTCGAATTCAATTCGCAGTCCCACATCAAAGTCTATTATTCTCCCTCAAGGATGAGGTGTCTCTGACATTCCCCGAGCGGACACCAGATGCCGCTGAGAATCTTTTGACAGGAGCAGTGTGTGCACATCAAGAACTGCCGAGAGCGAAGAGTGCGGTGATGGATTCAAGAATCAAGAATCAAATATCTCACTTGTCCCGCCTCGACCAAGATCAGGTACCCTTGGATGCTAAGAGCATCTCCTTCACAGTTCCCAGTTTCTCCCGCGGCTTTCCTTTTAACGCTCCCGCAGCCTTTTCGGCACGATCTATCGCCTGCCAATCGTTCCAGTGGACAGGTTTCAGATGGAGACCATGTGCAATCACATCGTTCTGAACACCCTTCCAACCTGCGCGTGGAGCCCGGGAGGACCCAGACGTCTTCTTCCAGTCGTCAACAATGGCCTCGGCCGTTTCGAAAGCATCGGCCATGGTGGACGCGATGACTCCTGTCGGGCCTCGTTTGACCCATCCCGCACAGTATATGCCCGGGGCTCCTCTGTCTTCACGTTGGGGCAAAGTCTCGACCGGGACGACGCGACCAGAGCCGTCATGTTGAATGGTGCCTTTTCGTTCGTCAAAGACGGCACCCAAATCTGCGATGCCCGGAATGGGTTCGGCCTTGTACCCGATCGACCTAAAGAGGGTCGAGGTTGGAAGCGTTACGGTCTCGTCTGTCGAAGTGACCTTGGAATCCACGGAAAAAGGGTCTTCCAGTTGCGTCTTCGAAAACGTGACGCCCTCAAGCGTGTCAGGATCATTCTCCGACCACTTCAACGATTTCGGCGCGAGGAGAAAATCCAAAGACCATGACTTGGTCGCATTCGGGTCCCATGGCCTGCCCTTTCTGAGCAGCTCCAGGATGCGCTTCTTGGGCCGTGGCAGCTTGGAGAGGTCAGGCGGAAAAAGCTCTTCGGCTATCGGCGTGAAATTGACATCGTCAAGCTGGATCAACTCGCGAACTTCTTTGATGGTGAATGCGGCCTGCATGGGACCCCGCCGGCCCACCACATGCACATGCTTGATCTTGCTGGATGCCAGGGCCTGGAGAGCGTACTCCGTTATGTCGGTCCTCTTCAGGGCGTCTACCTTGGTCAACAGCATTCGAGCAACATCCAAGGCGACATTTCCTTGGCCAATCACCACCGCCGTCTCCCCGGCAGTCAGGTCCGGGTTGAGATGACGGTACTCTGGCAGGCCATTGTACCACCCGACGAACGCTCTCGCAGAGTAGATGTGGGGTTTGTCTTCTCCTTCTAGACCCAGTGTGCGATCCTTGGAGGCGCCGTACGCGAACACAATCGCGTCGTAGTGTCGAGCGATCAACGAGAGAGGGAGATCGTGCCCGAGGTGAACGTTGCCGATGAAATGGTAGTGTGGTGAATCTGCCACATCCCCAAACGTCGCTTCGCAATTCTGCACGCCGGTCAGAATTCCGTCAACAGAACTCACTCAAGTCCAACCTTGACTTCTGGGTGGTCTGGAGCCACCCCAAAGCGGGCGAGGCCGAAAGGCACAGGCAGTTGTTCATACATATCAATCCTCACCCCATCCAACTGACGCATGAGTTTGTGAGCCGTGTAGAACCCGGCCGGTCCCGAGCCAACGATGGCAACCGTGGGACTGGGGCCATCGTGGTGACCGGCTTGGTGATGGATGCAACTGGCAAGCACCAGGCGGGAGTCAGCAAGTTTGACAGAGGTCGGGCGCAGAGAGAGGCGGAAACTTCGCAGAAGCATTGCGGTACAGCCAGGGTGCTGCCATCGTGATACCATCTACAAAGACATTTCCCGGACTTTCGAGTAACCTAAGGAACGTCTAAAACAAGCCCCGAAGCGGACCTTCAGTGCGTCATAAAACAAGGTCTTTAGCAGCACAAAATCTCTCTTTTCAGCAGCTTCTCACGCTACTTTTAGCGGCCTTGGTGCAAATCCCTCTTTTCGGCAGCTTCTCAAGCTGCTTTTAGTGGCCTTGGCCCACCTTGCCTTGAAAGCGGCAGACTTTATTTAATCGAGCTGGCAATGTATTTATTCAAACTCTTCTAAGTCTTGGTGACCACAAAGGTCATCCGTACAATACTACTCCACGCCACTGACTGTCAGTCGGGTCTTCGACACGGTCTTGCCGGCACGTCTGTTATCCCCTCGCACTCTTTGTAGCCACCTCGACTGGGCTTTCGGTGATGCAACGGGCGTCCGTCCAGGGATGATCGACGAGGAAGACGTACAGGACATTCACCCACCATTAAAGCTGTCGATTGCTGATTGGCGACTGGTCGATCATGCTATCAGCCTGGGCTAGCGTCGCGATCGATAACTTGGATTTCAGGTTCCAAAAAGCGAGACGTAAAACCATCTTTTCGACGGCCCAGCGGACACGGCCCATCCTGCAGTTGTCCAATGAGACTGACAGTTTCTCTCTTATCTTCAGCCCAGCTTCCGTCGTGGTCTTGGATAATCTAATGATCTTGGCAAGTCTTGAATCGGCCCCCTTCTCCAGAGACACACGGAACAGGTCTTCCTCGTCGGCTGGTGACTTTCACAATTGACTAAACAGCCATGTCTCTTGCAGTCATGATGAGGCCTATCACTTATCTCAGGATCTCTGACACCCAGACATGGCCTTTTGATCCCAGAGTCTTTCCCGCCAAGGCCCTACCATGGAGCAGCCATGCTGGGGCCCTGCGAATCTCTGTGCCTGCAAAAGGCGAAACCTGCGGCTTTGCACGCTATGTACTTTCGCGGTAGGTGGGCTTGAGTCAAGTTGGGGGTTTCAAAAGATTGTTCCTTTCTGGTAATTTCCTTTGATATATGGGTGGCCCCTCTCTTTTGTGACATGAGAGCGTCGAGTGAAGAACACGTTTATCATTCCCTGACGGCAGCCCCATTCTCGACCCCATCCCTTTCAACATGGCCGCGATCAACGAGAAACAAGGCATCCTGGGGGCCACCACAACCGACGAGCCGTTGAGTGAAAAGCTAGCAATAGAGACAGATGCGACGCCGTCTGTCACGGTCGAACATGTGGTGACCAGAGACGGGTTCCGGATGCATCCTCAGCCAACCACCGATCCTTTGGACCCGTTGAACTGGACCAGTTTTCAAAAGCACGTCATTCTGGCGATTGTCATGTTCTTATACTTTATGTTCACCTACATCACCACCACGAGCGTGCCCAGTTTCCCCGACCTGCAGGAACAATTTGGCATCTCATACTCGCAAGTGAACTGGACGGTCGCCATACCGGCCCTGGGTTTGGCCATTGGCCCTCTGATTTGGTCCTCGTTGGCCGACATTTTGGGACGTCGCCTCGTCTTTCTCACCGGGACGCTGATGGCATTCGGCGCCACGATCGGTGCGGCCAAAGCTTCAGACTACGGCGGATACATGGCCGCACGTTTTTTCCAGGGCCTGGGCGTCTCTCCCGGTGCGACGGTCGGGCTGGCTGCCATCAACGATATGTTCTACGAGCACGAGCGAGGACAAAAGATCGGCTTGTGGGTCCTTGCGATCGACAGCGGCCTCCTTGTGGGCCCCATCATCGGCGGATTCATGAACATCGTCAGTGCCGAGTGGATTCAATGGCTGACCGCCATCTTCTTCGCCGTCCTTTTGATCCTCGAGCTTGCCTTCATGCCCGAAACACTTTATCCGCGGAACCACATGTTGGCCCGGCTGCCGATGGTGACATCGAGCGATGAACCGGCCGTTGACATTGAAAAAGTTGGCCGGCGGCGCAGCGACGCTGGCTTTGTCGACCTACCGCGCACCAAGAAACTGCGGTTTGTGAATATCAAGCCGATCCCGGGCATGCGACACCCGTTCGTCTGGGATTCTCTTCTCCGCTTCGTTCTCATGTTCAAGTTCCCCATCGTCGTCCTCCCTGTCGTCACATTCTGCTTCTTGTGGTACTGGTGGGTCCTCAGTGTCATCACAATGTTACCGGCGGCCTATCTAGACTACAAACCTCAAATCCAGGGCCTGCTTTTCATCGGCCTGCTGCTGGGGACTCTCTTTGCCGAAATCTTCCTTGGCGGTCGGTTGTCCGACACGGTCTGCACGAAACTCACCAAGCGAAACGGCGGCGTGCGTCTGCCTGAAATGAGGCTCTGGCTGGCCTATCCGGCCGGACTGCTCAGCGCCATCGGGTTGATCATCTGGGGCGTCAGCGTCGACCGCGCTCATCACTGGATGGTCGGACAAGTGGCTTTCTTCCTCTTTGCAGCTGGCATCCAGATGGGCAACACCACCATCTGCGCGTACATCGTCGACGCGTACCCGCTCCAGAGTATGTCTGTTGTGACCTTTTACGCCGTGGCCCTCAACCTTTCGGCATTTATCAATCCGGTCAGTGAGCACTGCGTCTTTCCTTGACCCTTCACGCTAACCCTGCCTTGTCTCGCAGTTTTTCATTGCCCCCTGGCAAGTCCGCTCAGGCTGGACGTGGTGTTTTGCCGTCCAGGGCATCATCGTCTTCTTCGGCGCCCTGCCTCTGTTTGCGCTGTTGCACAAATTCGGCCCTACGTTGCGCACCAAGACGGGTGAGCCGAGCTGGGTAAATCCTGAATTTGATACTTCGTCTTAGCTGTGTTGTGGAGAAGAGGAGTGAAGATTCAGCTAGACGGATCGAGGTTTGTGGTAGAGGTCGTGTGTTTGGGATGTCTTTCTGTACATAAATCAGAGCTCATTCACACGGTGGTCCACTCGGCCTTGGACAAGCCTGAGAGCGATGTCCAAGACCAAGCCAGCAGCTACTCTATTAATCCTATGGTTATGCTTCTCCGGCCGGCCCGGCTGCGGTAATTGCTCTTCATCGCCTCGACTTCTCGAAAAGTCCGAAATCTCAACTCAGACCCAGTGTGTATACTTCCAGGTGAGGGTTGCGGCCAAGCTGAGAGCCAAGCTTGATTGTGGGGCGGAGATGCTGACTGTGAGAAGGAGTTGGTGAGTTATTTAAATCCGCCTGAGGTCAGTCTTAGTACTGCTTGAGATAATATCTTTCATCCATCTCCAGGGGTCCTTGGCTATCGTGATTCATGAGTTGTGGCGAGAGGTAAAGGCCCGTTCCAAATCACTTCCACATGGCTTCTACAGAGAACATGATTGCCTTCATTGATAAGTTCCAGCATGATGATTCAATAATATACTGCGCATTGCACTGTGCGGATGGCCTAGGGTCATGGGTTATCCGATGGCTGTCAACAAAGGTATTCTGCAAATTTTCGAGGCTTAGATGAACTATAAAGGTGCTATTACAATCTTGGATAGCCCATACAGGCCATACAAGCTGCGGTGAGTACAAACCCTCACAATTGCCGGATTCAGTTTGGTCAATCTCGCTCACAATCTACCTGTTCCTAAGGATACCCTGATTACAACGCTTCCCTCGAGTGAAGCGTGAAATCGGGATACTTGGACCCGCAGACCCGAGTTTCTCAGGGATCGGGCCAGGCACCAAAAAGGCCAAGCTGATCAATAGGTCGGAGAATATTGGGAGACATCAATAAGTCTGCCATTCTTGTGTCGCTCCGATGCTCGTACAGCACAACTTTCACACCATCACTTGACGAAACTACGATCTTTAAGGAAACGATCTTAAAAGGGGTCACGCCTTCTCGTCCTGATGATTGTGCAATCTCTTTTGGGCCTGGCACAGAATTGTCAATCTTGATTCCTAACAGGAAGCCTGATTGGCTTCTCGCCACCAGTTGGCTGTTCTCTCCCCGGCAGCACGCCATCCTTGGCACCCTCGATCCCTACATGACAAATCAAGAGCAACACCACCAACATTCTCGCTGTTGATGGGCTTTGGATGCACTTTTGCGTCAATAGAGAACCATGTGTTCTGGTAAAGAGGTTCTACACGACGCTGCTTTTGAAGGACCAGGCATGAGTTGGTTATTCTATTTAGTATGTTGCCGGAGCCAAGCGGTCACAAAGGGACCACACTGCCTGTGTTCCCAACGGCGTTCACTTGTACTATAACATGACAGTACTTGATAGTGATATCACTGGCATTCATTGATGACTGGTTCGATGAATGACGTCAATGACCGCATCTCTCTATGCCACCAGCATTCCAGTAACTGTAAACCTTAACTTGTCAAGTTGTACTTGTCGATTGAAACCACTGCAGACTATTCAAAGTGTAGTGGATTTCGAATCCTTCTCATCTCTTGATTTTTAAATAGACTGGCGCTGAGTTTGGAGGTAATAGATAATCGGATTAGCGGTTCCATGTCTAGCTTTCTACAGATACCAAGTGGGACAACCTTCTCACCGACAGCTGGACGCTGACAAATCACACAAGCATCAGGAGAGGGGATTGTGGCCAGTACTACTTACAAGACATGACCAGGCCTTCCTTCTATCCCAGGCTATTTCCATTACCACCAATTCCGTCCAAGGTCAATATTATACAGTACCTAAGTTCAGAGCCAAATGTCAGTATTTACGTCCAGAGAGGAAGCCCTCGCCTGGCTAGAAGAGGTATGCCAACGTATATGAGCAACGTCCAAACTTTCTACACCATTGCTGATAGGTGCGTGTAATGGCAGCTTCATGCCGTCAGTGCAACTCTGAACGCGGATTCATGGCTTGACCAATTTTTCACGGAAGACGTTAGCTTGCAATACGCAAATAACCCTGTCATTCAGGGACCACTTGTCCGAGGGGTGAGTGTCCAAATCATACGGCCGTCAATTGACTTCACCCATTGACAGCGGACAACTGATGATGTGCTTAAGATGTTCAAAGACGTCTTTGCAAAGCTGGATCTCATGACACACGAGGTTCTATACTTTGGTCCGTATTCCAAGCTTCTTTCATTAAATCGGATCCGCTTTTGTGTCAATTTTAACCCAGCCCCGCAGATTTGGTAGATGAAAAGATCTATCAAGCGGCCAGGATTCGATATTTGGTCAAAGGCGACGACCCGGCAAAGGACATCATCACTATCCCCGGATTTGCCGTTTTTTTCGTTCGAGCAGGCAAGGATGGCACAAAGAAGTTGTTTAGGACGGAGACATATCTTGATCCATCACCTGTTTTCAAGAGAATCGGAGAAAAGTTCGGCTCAGCAAGTGAGTAAACATGGCTTGCTGGCATTCTTCTGCTGGTATGGATTCATGTACTGTCCTGGGTATCCATATCTCCTTTTGAACGCAACTGAATGCACCTTCTGCTCGCGGTACTAGTCCTTCAGTAGAGATAATGTGACAGGGCTGTCATCAAAGCCATCTCCTCACCACTGCGCTCTTGACGGCCGCTGGAGAAATTTTGAAAAGAGGTGGAGTGACAATGTACACCGAAGGCTAGACATGTGGTCAGAATATGCTCCTCGCTCACATGCCAAAATGAATACAGCTCCGATCGTGGGCTTCCATATAATGGCCTCCTCGGTGATCCTGCTAAGGTGCGTCTACTTTTGAGGCAGAAAATGTCAATGAAGAGGGAATTCATTTGACGCTGCAACGAGTCCTGTTACGGTCACGGTGGCCTTCTGGGACTGGCTGGGCCACATTTGGACCCTTGCCGATGAGATCCTACATTAGTCGATGGTTTCCTGCACCATTTCGAGGCTCTACCATTTCCAGCTATCTCGATTAAGACTCGAGAGCTTGGCCAAGACCCGTGGGAGTCTGTTTAAAAATTATCAGAGGCATTTAAAACCTGGGAGAGCCTGTGTGAGATCTGACAGAGCCTGGTTGAGATCTGAAAGCCCTCAGGAGCAGCCTGGGCAAGGAGACGAAATTGGCATGAGAAGAACGAGTGTTTGTACCAGACGATCCGTCTGATCCTGTTTGATGCAATCTTTGTGGGTCGGAGGTCTGCAAACAACGACTCGAAGCACGCAAAGCGCTCACCTATTCAGGCACATCCATATCTATCAGGGAAACCTCGACGTCGTTGTGCCCGAGAATCGTCTTCACATCATCCTGGCAGCCAACTGCATGTTCTGACAAACCCCAGCGGTGAATCTCATTGATCCAACTCTCTAGCCTCCGCACTCCAGCCTTCGACCTGCATGTTGACTGGCAGATATTCACCATGGAGCATCCATCCCAGTTGTTGGAATCATCAGAAAAGCGGGCTCGGAGAACCCAAATATCGTAATCGGACCCGACAAAGGTCAAGATGTAATGCCTTATCTGCGCTCGGTCGAAATCTGACCACGCTTCCGCTCCAAAGGCCAGCGCCTTACACTTGAGAAGGAAGCGATTATAGAGCGAAATCGATGTGGCGGCGCAGGCCTGCCACGTGGCCTGTTCAATTGACTGACCCTGCTTCTTGAACTCAATGGTGAAGTATGGGCACGTAATAAAGTGCTTGTGGATGTACACGGCACTCTTCAATTCACCTCGGTATTCAGAATTGAACCCTGCAAGGGAGAGCCAGTAGCTGCAGTCTGGACGTAGGTCGAATTTGAACTCCGGACTTTCCTCAAATGTTGGGGGTGCTAACCGGCGAGACCGCCTGGAGCTGCCTTCTGCTGGTGGAGCAAATAGCTGGAGCATCCTCTCGGCACGCCACTTCCTGTCTATAGGGTTCTCACAAAACGACGTTGTCTTCTGAGGAATGTTTCCGTGGCAAAAGAAGCGTATTCTTGCTCACAGGCCTGCATGTTGCCCATAAACTCGTACTCTTCGATGATTTGTTCGACTTGGTCGTTGGAGAGGGAGAGCCAGACTTCCGCTGCCTCAAGACCTTCGATGGCCGGGTAGTCAAGTATGTCTTCTCGAAGCGGGGGTACGGTTCCAAAATGAGAGTACGCGTTCTTGTATGGTTCATTGTTATCCTCTTCGACGATCCTGCGAGGGCGAAGGACAAGGTTCTCAAAGTGTCGACTTTGAGCTGTGACTTTGGTTGTCTTGGTCTGTATTGTGTCGTTGACCGTTAAGGCGCCAACGCTCTGAGGAACTGTCGGAGGCATAGAGGCCAGTTCATCCTCGCTCTCATCTTGCGGCATACTTCGTTTCCGTTTTTTATTCTCATGCTGTCCCACGTTGGCTTGCCACCCGCGACCGCCGCCGCCATCACGACGGTCGCCCCGACCACCTCTTCCTCTATCATTGCCCTTGCTGTTCGCCTTTGCTGGCGTCTTGGGAGGCATAGCACGTCGAACTCTTGCCCACAAGGCCGAGGTTTCAGCTGGATCTGTCGCGAGAACCCCCCTAAACCCCGCTCGTTGCGTCGATAAGAACTGAATCGGCTCAATTATGGAGGCTTGAGACGGTTGGCAAAACTTCTTGTTTGTCCCGCGGGCTTCTGGACACGCAAGGTTACCATTGCTGATGGAACGGAGTGGTGGCCGGCCTCGGTCTCGTGCCTGTGAGCGGCATTTGCGTGACTGGTTCATGTCTGTGTGTTTAGGTTGGTTCACACGCCAGGTCTTTATCTGCACTGTCATCGAATATGTGAGGGCCGTTCAATTCGCATGCAGCTCAGTCAAATAGGAGCGATATCCCGACAATGCAAGAAAGTAGGCGTTTTGGGGTGTTAGAACATGGAGACAGGGCATGGCATGATCAATGTTGCGTGGAGGGTTTGCTGCAGTCGGGCTCTGTTTATGGTGCTTCCGTGTTTTGATTAGTGACGTAATCCACCATTGTTTGCAACCTCGTGCCAAAGGCTGGACCAAAGATGGAGGATGGTCGAGGAGGTGGTCCATCGTGTCATCGTTTGCCTTGTATGTCGATGAGAGACGCTGGCTAGGTTACCTGGGACTGTTGGCCGTTATAACTGGAGCTCAGGCCCTTCTTTGCAGCCTAAAGGTGTTGGAGCCCAAGTGAGTGATGAATCACATGGCACCCCTATATTAGCCCTCCTGGCTGCGCCCGCCTACCTATCATCCATCCACTCCCACACTGTTCAGGAAAATGAGGATGCCTCGGGACACCGCATTTACACCCCATGGATGCCACAACACCCCATTTGGGCCACACATTACCACTTGTAGATGACAGTCGATTTTGGGTTTAAAACTGTCATGACGACAATCTGCGGCAGTCACGGCCAGGAGCAGTGTATTTTAGGAGGGGCAAGAGGGCAAACCTGTGCAGTACATATACTCATCGCCCACGCTCCTGGGTACTGGAGGAGGCAAGCGTAGAGTCTTGTATGCTAGACGCCAGATTGTTAGCTAAACACAGAATCCTCGCCCTGCCTGATCGCTCATTGCTTGCCTCAGCTCACCGTCTGACATCACCCCACCGCTGGTCCCTAACTCTCTGGCCTTGTTCAGCTTGTCGGTGCTGCTGCTCGTCGTAAAGGCCTTGCGCCCTTCGCAAACGCGAAAAACATGGCCATCAAAGCCACTTCACCTCCGATACCTGTGACGAGAATGTTCGGCCTTGCCTCCGCGTTCCCAGTCTGCATGACCGTCCTCCATCCTGTCAACGGCGTGGCCGGCAACGCTGCCTAGTATCGGTAATATTCAAACTTGGCAAACGTTTTCGGCCTCGCTCCATCTCCTGAATAACATAGATGGAAAGGTGGTAATCACGAAATGGAAGGGTGCTTCCATCGGCCAACCAACCGAAGCAAAGACCGCATTGTTCTCCCATCCTCAAAGTTGAAGATAAGCTTACCATATGGTGTGAGTTCTCAGGAGTCGTTGAAAAATATCCTCTAGCACGAGAATACAATAAAAGGGCAGTTGGGTGTGCTCATCACATCCCCCAAAGCGCTGCTTTCTAAATTTGTCTCTCCTGACGTCACCCTCTGAACTCCGGCTCTCCCCCAGCATAGTTCTGGAGGAGCACATGTCTACTGTGTCGGTACGGTGCTCACTGTGCGGGTTCACAGTCATGATGACTCCCCCCATACCTCAGATATGACCAGGAAGGGTGCCTCTTGCAGTCTCGGCTGCGGCATTTCTGTCGACTCTGCTACTACCACAACGCACCAAACGAACTGGGTGCTGCGCAGGAGAGTTCGCAAGAGTGTGCAGACGGCTGTTGACTCACGCTCCGCGCGCTTACGGGAGGCTATGCCACTGCCCGCCGCGTCAGCAGGAGGGTGAATACCCGACTTCATTGGGTAAACAGCCATCAGCGACATCTACCGTCGGGAGCTAACTTCGCGCAAGGGGACTAAAACAGCAGGGCTCTGGCGATTAAACCAGAGTGGACTCATCATTTTCCTCTCCTATGACTGAGCGGTTGTTCTTCATGTTCGTGAGAGAGAAGTTGTTTGGCACGGCAGGATCAGAGGATCGGTCATGAGCCTTCTAACGAAAACTACAAGATCTTAATCGTCAATCAACGGCCATCGGTCTTGCCAGACCCATGCCATGGACATGCTTGGTCCGAGGCGATTGGTTTCACGAACGGTCCCCTTGGCCAGTCTTCCATCCCCATTCCGCCCGATTCCAGGGACCTTGCCCTTTAAGACCGATCTATTATTGGGGGCCAAGCCACACGACCCCTGCTGCCTCTTGAGATCATTATTGGCCTGCACCGCCAGCGAGGGGTTGCGCGATATAGCTTCGTGGTGATTTGGGCACCACAGCAATATAAAAGGATGTTGCGCACGCATGGCAGATGTGGATGGCCGACATCCAAAGAAACGAGTCTCTTTAAACCACACCATCGCATCTTCTATCACCGTTATGCCTCGGCCAGCCTTTAACGCAGCAAACATCCTCGAGATCGACCCTTCTCGTGAAGGGACATGTTCTGGAAAAGCTATAACCCAAGGAGGCATACGGTGTGGTAACCTGATCTCCCGAGACAATCGCATGGAGGCCATGAGGTGTTTGGACCGCATCAGTAACGAGCTTTATGACGGGCGGCCCGTTGACTATCTCCTCGCGCGCCTTGCCAAAAGGCTCCTTTGCCGGCGGTGGCATGGCAAAGGAGATCACAGAGACCAAACCGCCGAGCTGGTGGAAAAGTGGAGCACGTTAATCGACGACTTCGTCCAACAACATCCTCTACCAGGACAAAGCACACTCGTTGCATCTCCGGAAGGCGATGAGAGTCACATTTCCTTGAGCGAAGGTCGCAGTCTGTTCAACAGTGTCTCCGTCGCAGCCAGGCCCGTTCTCCAATCCGCCGGTACTGAAGTCAATCACGACCCTGGAACTCCCAGTACGGATCTGAATGTGGTGGCAAGCAGCAACCAAAACCCAGAACCGCCGATCTCGGCGCAAGACTCTGAGGAGATTGCCCCAAGACGGCCTCGTATTGTCCTGAGTGCAAGCCGGACCCCTGTTACTCGCAGGCCTGTTGAAGGCGACTGCGGCATCTGCATGGAGCGTCTGAGGCTCGGCCACGACCATGACGAAGGGTTGGGTGAAGAGGGAGACGAGCATGCCACGGGAGACGCAGAAACCGACAGAGCAGAAGATCTCGCGAGTGAAGAACATACTTCTGAAGTCGATGAAGGCTACGAAAGTGACGTCGCGACAACCGTTGCAACAGAGCCACAAGATGCGTTACGTGATGATCATGCCGAAGTCGACTCCCAAAATCAGAGTCTGATTTGGTGCCAGCGCCAATGTGGCCAGAACTTTCACCGTTCATGTGCCACAGAATGGATTCTTACGCGTTTGGACCATTATCAGGCACCGACATGTCCGACCTGGTCAGTACAGATTCTCTCCGTGTCTTTTTGTATCCCTTGGATCTCTCTCTTTCTCCTCACACTGGCCGTGTTCTGGCAGCTGACATTTATCTCCTGTACAGTCGCGCGGTTTGGGATGTTCACGACGAATATGACGCTGACGACAACGACGACGATGATAATAATGAAAACTAGTGACAACATGGATTCGGGGTGCGAGATCGTATGCCAGGCAGAGATGGATTCTCCTTGTGTGACAAGAGTGCAGGCGTTAAGGCTGGACGTCCTTCCTTCCCTTTCCTTACCTTCTTCCATGTCTCTTGGGAACGGTGCCACAGACCAAATGAATATCGATGTATATGAACCTCAACTTTGGTCCTCATAAGGTTTCGAGCATTGAGACCGTTGTCGGGGGTGAGCCGGAAACCTAAACGGCGCCAACAGGATAATTATAGAGACCAATTAGAGTCCCTTCGTTATCGATAAAGACGTTGAGCACGTGCCGACCACATGGTTGCTGGGCGACGGGTGCAGGTGCGGGACGGGGTCAACAGTGGTTAGCACCATGGTCACCTCGCTAAAGGTGGTATTGCATTCTTTTCTAAACTGCGCTTTGCAAGGACATTCAGCCCAGCACTCCCATTCCTGGCCAGGAGGAAGAATGGGCGTCGCACCCCCATTCATCTACGATCGACCGTCTACTTACACGTTTGGTGCTCCCACCAACCGCGGATTCAATCCGAAAGCGGTGACCCAGGCATCATGGTCCAGCCCGGCACCCAAACACAAGAAAAATGGCCCTCTGGTCGACTTTAACCAACATCCTGACTCGGTATGTATTCTCACCACCGACAAATGGCCAGGCTGACCGTCTTCTCAGTACCTCATCGTGCCCTATGGCAACCTCAGTGCCAAACCGATGCCTCCCAGCACCAAGAACCGAATAACTCGGGTCCGACGACTTCAGCTCTTTTTACGAGGATGCGGCCTCCTGGGAGCATTGGGACTTCTTTTTTGCGTGATCGCGATCAACAAGACGTCTTCATCCGTGGCCTGGATCATTCGCGTGGCCCCGGCCGTGGCGCTGTGCCACATCGTCTATGCCATCTACCACCTCTGCCGATCTGCCACCGGCCGCACTCCGGCATCCACGGCGAGCTATATGATCTTTGCCGCCATGCTGGACACCGGACTCATACCGTTCTTCGTCTTCTCGGCGGTTATGGCGCAGGCCGACTACACCAAGAATACATACGGCTGGAGCACGTTGTTCAATGACTCGAATCTGTCGTACAAGGTCATTTATGCCTTTTTTGTTCTCAGCTGCTGCGAAGGATCATTGCTGCTGGTGTCCCTCATTGTGGACGTCTACCTGGCCGTCATGTTCCGGAAGATCGCCAAATTACCACCGGACATGAATCCCCTCGAGCCCAACCTGACCGCGAGACCAAACAGCCATAAACGCAACAAGTCAGAAATGACGGCCACGGAGAAAAGCATGAATGGATCGGCGCTGGCTGCACGGCGAGAACTCGGAGTCGCGGGGACAAGGAGAGTACCATTCATCCACACTCGAACAGATTCTGCCGACAGCGTGACACTTTATGGCGACATGAGCGCTCGCAATTCGAGGACCGAGTTCCGCAAAGATCTCATGGACCACCAAAAGGATCCATATCGACTGTCGCAGGAAACCGTGGTTCCTTCCAGGCCCGGGTCCGCCGTCAATCCTTCTGCGCACCCCCGATCGGCCGGCGCTGGTCGGGATCATCATCCCTCTCGTTCCTCGGAGCTGACTCCACGAAATTCCCGGCCTTCGTCATGGTTGTCCTACCTGGACTACGAAGGGGTGCCGACACCGCTCAGCCCGGACGCCAGCGTACAGCTCGACCGTCGAATCACCCCTTTGTCCCCGGTCTCGGCGGGATCGACTCCCGGGACGTCTTGGGATCGTACCCGAGCAGAAAGAGAGAACTGGTATCGAGGCTCGGCAAAAAACAGTCCGGCGCAGCTCACGACCAACAAAGGGCAGACGCATCCTCCACCATATCAGGCCAGTGTTATCCAGGACGTCAGCCACGAATCGCTGATGCCTCCGCCCAGCGGGCAGCGAAAGAAAAGAAGCCGGGAGCCTCTATCCATGAATCCGCCCACGCCGCCATTGGATCGATATCAAGACGAAAACGTCTTTGGCCACGGCCAGACGCAAGTGGTTCCGGTATCCGAAGAGCTCCGGAGAGACGCCCTCAAGAGCACGGATGGTAATGCCCGAGCTCGGCCGACAGTGGTATCGAGACCATCGAGCTTTGTGGGCAGCGGTGGCAAATCTCGCTTCTACGGGGATTTGAGGAGCTCTATTGGCTCAATCACCTCGACGGGAGAAGAACCCAAGCGAGATGTCAGCGTCCGAGTTCGAGAGGTGGACGATGATGGGAGAACAAAGACCATGCAAAGCGGCAGCGACGACAGTGGGAACATTGAGGTTTACGATGACGGAAGTAGCAGTGAGGCTGAGAGTCATGGTCATGGCCATATCAGCCTGGAAACGACACGAGAGCAGCAATGGAACGGCGTCCGACAGGTGTCGAACTCGACTGGCTACGACTTGCATGGGTCATATGCCGGCCTGGGTGTGGAATTCGGCCAGGGCATGGGTCGCCGGCGAGAAGTCAGCGGAAAGGTGGCCGAAGAAGGTCGAGGTGGTCAAGCAAGTCGAGGCGGCGCAGCAGGCTGGGCCAGGTTTAAAGGGTTGTAAGTGTGGGCGCATTGACTGGGAGAGCGGTTAGGATATCGTTATCAAAACAACACTGTGAGCAGAGTGTTTATTTATCAAATGTGACGTCATTTGTGAAATTCATTGTTTGCTTGGTACGGGTGTTGAACCCATCCGCCCTTTTTGGGTCGCCCAGTTTTGGGCTTTGCTCTTTTCTCAACTTCCTTGGATGGCCCGCGCTTTCTTCCCAAATAGCGTCCACACCCCACGCAGCTCTTCTTCAGATCTACAATCCCAGAGCAGCCTCAGCAAATCGCCGAAGCACAGAAGCCTGTTCACCCCATGTGAAGTCGAGCTGGAGACCTTCACTCGCTAATGATCCTTCCGCATGTTCACCGACGGAATAGTTGGAGCAGCACCGCTGGCCGTGACATAGACATCACTGCTGTCTCAGTTTTTAGCTGCATGGTGACTATACTCAGTGCCCCAAGGCCTGACCTGACTCACGTCCGTCTATCGAGCTTCCAAGCACGGTCCGTTTATCCCGAAGCCAGTTGGATTATCGTGCCCACAACACGACATCCTATTCCGCTTGGTGTAAGGTATTTACGAGGTCCGACAATTGACGCGTCGCTAGCACCAGCTGACGGGCATTTCAGGACTTGTCATGCTTTACAGTTGCCAAGTTCCTTTTACGCATCGAGTATTCGGTATATCACCACATTCATGACATGAATCTCTTTTCCTAAAACTGCAGTCTTTGGGAACACCAGACTCTGCACACCTCACCCTATCCTCCGAACGACGATCTCCTTATGAATTCATGTCCTCCAGGTGGCAATCACGCTACCCACCCGACCAGCCTACCTTTAGAGCAACAAGTGGCGCTTCTGCAAATACTCGGCAGCCTGACCTTCTCAGTGGCCTCCATCCGAACGCTATACACGGCAGAGAATCGCATGGCATCTCGTGTGGTCCAGGAGTGCTGAGGGCAGAGGGTGCTACACTTGTTAAATGAATATACCCACCAGGACCGAGACATCTGTCTTTTGGAATCGACTATACTCCAAATTCTTTCGCAGTCGACTCTAAAACTCGAACGCCTCGGAATACGGTCACAAACCGGGTCGTCGGTCTCTGGATTGAGAATGGTCGGCCTTCCATCATTGAGCAAGGTGGGCGCTCCTGTCCGGTTGGGGCATTCGACGTTTATGCTTCCAAGGTTCGGACATCGACCGGCTGATTTGCCAGTCTCTGTCTCTAAGTGGACTGTGCCCACCTGTCTACACCAGTCCCAAGGTCTCTCTGAGCCATTCAGCCGACCGACTTGGTGCAATGCGCGTTACTCAACGCAAGCTGATAACTTGCGCTTACTCGGCGTTCCTCGTTGAAGAGCAACGGTTTGATCATGTATCAGATGTCAGCATCGTCCTGTTTCAGCAGGAATTCAAACCCAGCTCTCCCCTGACCTTTCCACCGGCCCAGCTCACGTGGATTCCTTCACAGCCGTGGAATGGTTGTTGGAAATACGCTGGATATAGAGCATTGCAATTATTATGGCGAGATCTCTGTGGAATGATTAGCTCTAACACACCAAATTAGAGCTTTTCTCCGCTCCGGCACTGTTCCTCCTATCCTTTACGATCACAGCCAACTACTCTTACCATATCGAATGAAAATTGATAACTTCAAGGGAAGTTAACATCGCTACCAACCTCAGTTGACTGAGGATCAGCTGAGGAGTTGCAGCATTTCCTGGAATCAGACATGGCTGCTTGGGATCGCGTGCAGCTGAGGTTTCCTGTCCGCTAAGGCGACATCTATGTTTATAGGCGGGGAGGAGTATGTAGATGCAATTGTCATGCCAAACTAATCTCTAGGGAATCAGAACGGAATGTCCGAGCGAACCGCCTTATATGCGTCGGACTAGCGCTGCTTCTTGGTCTCAGCCTTGTACTCCTCACAGCAGCATTCTCCTCAAACTCTAAATCGTTGTGACCACAAGCAGTGGCAAAAAAGAGCGATGACTTACCTTCCGCCGTGAGGGTGTATGACACGGTACACGATTGAAAACGCAGTTCGCACATGTTGGGCATGTCAACCACGGACAAGAGGCGAAAGAAGGCGACTCACCACCTCGGTGCAGTGTCGGCAGAAACACACCCGTTACCGAATACCGAATCCTTTAGCACACTTCTTGCAAGCTGAAGATGGATCAGTCCAGATACGAACCAGTCCAAGAAGAACCCACGAGTATCGTTCACCATCCCTCGCTCCTGAATCAGGAACCCTTCCTCATAATGTGGCCAACCTATGAGACGGTCAGAAAGGACATATGATGGCAATAACTTACCTGCAACAGCTTCCTTGCAGTCAAGCGCAACGCCTTGCCGATTCTTCCGGGGTGGATATCGAAAGACAGGTTTGCGTTTGGGCTTCATCCGCTGGTTACAGTCAGTTGCGAGAACAACGACAACCCAGACAACTCACGCTCAGAATTTGACGAATGTTCCGCGAAGACCAAGGTTCATATGCTCGGAATAGTCGGACCCGTTGCGAAAGACAACGAAGGGATACCACTTGGCAGCCCCGCCAACGACGCTTCTGGTGTAACTCAAGTACCCGACTCTGAGACGCTCCACGGAAAAGAAAGGCTTGACAACGATGGAGCAGTCGGGCCAGATCCGTTGTCCTCTGTTTGATCGCAGTAGAAATTTTCACGGCATGGATGCGAGTCCATTTCTAGACGCTGAGGTACGCTATCCAGAGAGGTTGGCTATCCAGAGAGGTTGACAAGCTTCAGATGGTTGCTCACAGCGATATACGGGACCGTAGCCAGCGCTGAAAAGTAAGACCATTGAGGAGGTAGCAGACGTCGAGTTCGATATGTACAGGGATTACCTTCGAAAGATCAATGGGAAAGAGAACTTGGCTATTGATAGCGGGGTGATGGGATACTCGACTTGCCTATCGATCAATTACGAGATGGAGACCCACAGCCTCCACAGCAAGCAAATACAAGTGACTGTGGATTTTGGACAGTGATGAATCCGGATACATATATCCACGAGAGGAGCGCAGCAGGCTCTCAGTGGACGAGCAAAGCAAGACGAGGGAGGCTGCTTCGCACCCTGTCGAACCCTCTGATCGAAGGGTCTTCTTCCAGACCCTCCCAGCACAACCACACAATGCCGAGCTCGACGTTTCATCACCACTATCCCCAGTCTCGACGCCTTCACTCCCCTCGAGGACTTTACATCTAGATGGGGAGTCTCAGTTTGAACAAGGTGGTCCAGGGCAGTCTCATCCTCTGATTTCATCTCCGTGTCAGGTCGACCAAGCCCGCTGGGCCCATGGCCGACTCAATAGATGCAAGAACAGACGCAAGGTTTCTACACTGCGCCATCCATAACGAAGGACGACTAGGAGGAAGGTCGACACGCCGCCTCCGATAGCCAACAATTTCGGGTTAACTTCTCTACGGTGAGCCGGAATGGAAGATCGATCAACGTGTTGCTTACCAGGGTTGTATCGAATGACATACTTGCGACCAATTGCAACCCCAGCTCTCACCAACCACCTGTGGACATTCTGCAAATGGTGCTACAAAGAGAGTTGACTTACGGAAGGCCATGCTCGACTATCGGCCGCAATAAGGAATCGCCTAATCAAAGGGTATTTCAACAAAACTGACACTACAACCTGCTGACATAAAAGATGCTATGGAAAGACGTGGCAACCATTCGGAGGTTAAATAAAGACGTCAATCTGGATTGCGCTGGCCATATCTGGGAAAGGGCAGCACCCGACTAGAATCTGTGGGCCCCTACTAGAACGTTTCCTGGTAGCCATGGTGAACGAGACTCTGACAGACTGGGACCAGATAACGAGGAGTTCAATAGGTCCTGACCTGCATTGTCCATTATTCCCGAAGGAATGAAGCTAATTGAAAGCAGGCGACTCATCCCCCATTTCCTCGATTCGGTCGTCAACCGTGATCGGTGATCGGGGAATCTCTGCCATCCTTGGGTTTGAGCACAACCTTCTCCAGTCCTTGTCGTACGACGTGGACCTGGGAAAACCGGCAATCATCGCCCGAGCATACATATCTCCTCCTCAACTAAGCCCTGACCATTTGGCGGAGCAATTTCTGGTTCTCTCCCAGAACCGTGACGACAAGACAAACCTGGGCTGGGGTTTGCGTGTTGAACCTGTTGGGTGCCGTATTCTCCAGGTTGAGCGTGGCTTCATCGACAGTCAGCAGCCTACGAGAATAAGATACGCCGGGATAGAGAAGGCGCAAAATGACAGAACAATATCGACCGCTACGGCCTACGTGGAAAAGCTAGCATCGTACGTGAAAGATGGACAGCTGTTTCAGGCTATGATTGTTGCTTCCACAGAGCCCGGCCTGGCGATGACGTGGAAGCTCGGTGGAAAATTTCAACTTTTAGCCGGGCAACCTGCAAAACCCAGTCCTGTTGTTGATGAACGCTCGTTCACTTATTCCACAAAGACCTCGTACGAGGATAAAGTACTCACACTAACCGGCAAGATGACGGAGACTGTTAGAGAGAAGGCGGACGGGGAAGAGGCTGGCGGAGAGGGGAATATCAGAGTCGAGACGAATATTGTCTTGACGTAGCACTATTCGCCAACGGAGAGGCAAGACAATTTGGGGCCCAGAATGGGGAAATGACTGCGGTTTTCGCTGACATCAGTCGTTCCGGATCACTGAATCTCTTGGACGAACTCTATTCCACAAGCATCGTCGCAGTCATTTCTCTCCGGAATCCCGACTGGCACCCAGAACCAAGGCCGCCGCAATACCCAGGCATACAGCAGTTGCGGCGTGACCTCATGATCGAAGACAAGCCTTTGAACCCGTCCGTTAAGTCCTTGGCTGGTATATTGAAGGAGAGAGGGCCAAAGCTACACCTACGAGAAATACCGAACATCGTTGCTCACGGGGTCGGCCGAGCTCTATCCTGTTTGGTGGATGTTTCCGAAGACGATGTTCTAGCTATGCTCCCTATTCGGAATGCATTGCATGTCTATTCTCTCAATGAAGTTGATGTGGAGGAGTGCTTGTAAACTTTGTCTTGGCCGATATTCCACCGCTGTGTCTATTACCGGTGACTGACTTGTGATCAACGAACAGTTGGCTTCTTCGGTTTCTTACTCTGATCTGTGATAACTTTCAGATGGCCTTTCAAAACCGAATCAGACAAGCCATCAACGGTCTTGTTACCGTCATTGTCAACTTCGCCAACGACTACAGTGAACGCTACTCTGTAACGGACAGCTGCGGGTATGGGGCGTTGAGTTTGTCCTGTGCACGGCAATATCTTGACCACGAATTCTTTAGTGTTGTTGCCCGTGATTTTGGCTTGGAAAGATTTCACGCCGCTAATCGGCTCAGGGATGCAAAGGATCCTACCACCAGGCTATTTGTCCGACTGCTAACTGAGGCACAGACAAGTGCTTCTTGTATTCATGACATCTCTTTCAAGCCGGGACCATCGCTCCTAGGAGAATTTGTGATCCGGAGGGGTTAGAGCGCCATAAGAGGTCGCAAGCAGCCCCCAACCCCGACTCCCTAAGGAGCCTATGTCAAAGAGAGGACATTGGAGAAACACCCAATCCTTCATTCAGTGCTTGATTTCTACAATTGTTCACATCTAGACCTCGCCAAACGTGGGTTTGGGTCGGGTCCTGGGTAGGCAGACCCACCGGTAGTTTCGAGATGTGGGCAAATCAGTTTCTTCTTCCTGTAATCATGGTGCTAACGGACAAGGCCTCTGTTCGGGCGTCGTGCAGCCTCATCACCGGGAGACATGAGGCGTCCAGTAGCAAAAATTCCTCACGCTCCCTCCCTACCTGACGACTAAGGCGTGCCCGGCTGGTTCAGAACTTGGTCACACATCAGCCAGTCGCCCAAAGTCGAGCTGCCATTGACTCTGCCTCCGCGGCGATATCAATGTGACCTTTTGTGCAACTTCATACCGTCCCGAACGCCCACCCAAACTCCTAAGTCTCTATACCAGGACCATAATATCCCCACCATCGGGATTCCGACGATCATTAAGGGAGATACTGCGTAAACTCAACCCGACGGCAGATACCGAGATAACATACCTGATCAGCCACTTAGTTGGAGGATGTGAGACGAGTAAATGGGAGCAGCCGGAAGGGAGAAGGCGGTGTGCAAGACTTGGAGTTACACAGCATCTGCGCAACCGATGACTGAAGTGCCGGGAAACGGAATAAGATATGAGAAGGGAAGCAGAGGAGCCGATTGCAAGCAGACCTCCCAAGGCATTTTGTTGTCAATGACAGAGCGTACGTCCATAAATGACTAAAGCCTACGCTGCATTTCATGGGTAGATCTGTGGTTGTCCGAGTTCTTCGCCAAACCTAAGCTATAGCTGAAGATCCACAGAGACTCCTGCACGCAAAGTGTCCACGCTCAATATTTGCCGCTCGACCATCAATGGCGACGCAGATCGCCTTGTACAATTGTTGCCGACCCTCGGGGAAGCAGAAAAGCGCTTCACGGAGCGCGAGAAGATGTTTACGGCCGTTAAGGCCCTCCTTGCCGAGTACGGAAACGTCTTTGGGCTCTGCCTCGTCCACGCACACTGCACTCTAGAAAATGACGAGATCATGCTTGGGCGAGGAAGCGTCTCGCAACCGGAAAAGTCATCCGAGCTGGAGACGTACTACCCCGAGCGCTGGCTATCTTCCGGAGAGCCATACGAGTTCACGACCCGGCCGACTGTTGCACCGCCCGGCGCCCTTGTCGAGGCCTTTGGCCGACTCACCTCCCACGTCGGCGTTCTAGGTTTGTACCACATCGACAGGACAAATGACAAACCCTCCAAGATGATCGAGCACACGGAGGGTCGCAAGAACATCTTGATGCCGTACACAGATGCAGATCGCGTTCACGCAGCCACCCAGGCGGAGACAGCGTGGGATCTGAGCAGTCTCGATCCCGTAACAATGGCCTGCGCTAAAATGGTGTTATGCGACACACGAACCACTAGGAATTCTGGGAGACATAAGGGTAGGTTTGAGGCTCCAGATGCTGCAACTTTCACGGGCTTACCGAGGTCAATGAAGGCACGAAATCCGAGATTCATGTGAAGGCTTGAGATCATGCATGATGGGAAACGATTTGGACGTTCGATAGGATGGCTGGGGGTGTTGCTTGTGCTGGTGATGATGGCTGGTGATGATGGCTGGGACTTCGGTACGGCGGCTCTTGCAGATCTGTAATTCATCACTTCGTGTTCTCGGCTGCAGAGTTAATGTCGACTAATTGGAAATTGCAATCCATCCTCAATCTGTGCACATAGCCACGCAAATGGGTCAAGCGTGACGCAGGTCTTCCTCTCCGAATTGAATGACCTAGGCCTCAATCCCCTCAACCATGGCAAATAACTCGTCCAGACTTGGTCGCTCCTCGGCCGAAACTCGAGTACAGGACTCCACAACCGCGTCCAGGGGAGGGGGAACGTGCCATTCCACCAGATTCGTGATGGGCGCGTTGCCGTATATCATGCCCTTAATGACGTGGCCCAGGTCGTAGATGTCCGACATCTCGGTCCAGCCAGCCTCCAACACGGGCTGGCGCGAGACTTCAGGAGCCAGTCGATTTCCCCACCGGCTCTCGAGGTCGCAGATGAGCAGGCGGGAACCGTCGCGGGAGAAGAGGAGGTTGTCGATGCGGAGGTCGCGATGCACAATGCCGAGCGAGTGGAGACATCGCAACCCGTCAATGAGCTGCAGAATCCACGCCTTGTAGGCCGAGAGGGGATGCACCACCAAGAGGACATATCGGGGGTTGAACTTCTCGAATACCAGCTCGCCCTTTGGCGACTTCCCGAGCAGCTGGATAACGTGGGCAGATTTGGGTTCTCCCGGACAGGATCCGCCCTGGCAGGCAACGAGATTCCGGATCTCGCTTGCGTACTTGGGCTTCTTGAGGAAATGCTTATCGGCGTCTACCTTCACCTCGGGGAGAGAGTCGAGCACCGCGCCAACGTCCTCGGCGTCGTCGTCGTCGTCTGGGAGTGGTGGAGCATGAGTGAGCGGTCGGATCTCGTCACCGATGATTTCGTAGTCGCTACGGGGATCCAGCGCCGGCAAGTTGCGCTCCAGTCGGAGGACGGCGCCTGACAGCGTGCCGGGGATGTCGGCAAGGCGGATGACCTGGCACTGGTCTCGGCCGTCGCATTCATACCAGTACGTGTGGTAGGCAATGCCGTCGACGACGCCTACGACCAGGTCAAACACCGGGCGGCCGGCAGGGGGGACAATGTTGGTTGAATTGCGCTGCTTCTCGTAGACTGCTCGGAGGCGGCGCACTTCCTCCGTGAACGCGTCTTGGGATACGGGCTGGCTCATTGCGAGTCTAGGGAGACTGCTGGTCAGACAGATCATGCGGGGCTGAATGGATGGATGATGAGATGGTGGATGGCAGAGCTCAACTTCCACAGCCGTTACCAATCAAACATAGCACGGCCAAACAAAACCCAGCCGACAGCCCGATTGATCCCGAGCAGTTCAGGTCATCACTAGGAGCAGATGGACTTTGTAGGCAGGCGAAAAATCCTGGCGTATCGACGTCGGGGCAAGAGGGTATGTCGGCCGTGTGCTCTCCAGTGTGCCTTGTGTTCCGTCAGTCGTCACGTGCCGGTTCCCGAGTTTTTTTGAGGCTGGGATAGCTTCCCCCGGCTGCAGCTGCTTCCACACACGCCTCGCCCATAGCATTATGAACTGTTTACTGTCGCCCTCGACCACACGTTGCCAGGAGTGAGTGGAATGGTCACGTGCCAGCGCGTTGCAGCTAACACATAGTAAGACTAGCGCAAGGCTCCAAGGCTCGTCTCCTCTTCTTTTTCCCCTAGCTTTGACATCATAGATAGAAGAATAAAAACCCCTTGGGTGTTACACACCTGCGGGTTAAGCTATAAGGATTCAGAATGACTTTCTGGCAAGGGTAGCGGCGTAAGGATCCTGATCGGATTGGGGCTGAAGATCTCCTCGGACACGGATTCTCGCCTTAAACTTTCTGTGCTTGTCAAACTTATCTTTAGTAGCCAGGTTAGAGGTAGTACCTTCCCTTAGCTTCAGACCTATTGATAATCTTCGCCGTTTGCATACGGTTGATGGAATTCATCTCCTCCCTCATTGCCATAAGGAACTGGTCTTTGTAGGGGTGAGACAGCACTTCCTCATAGTTTCTAGGTTCTGGAGGAAGGTCTCTTTGAGAGAGGCGATGAGCGACATGAAAGGAGTCAATCGCTGGGGCAAGGGTATACGCTGCTTGAAAGGTGCTCCCAGAGATATTCTCCTTGAAAGTTGGGATAGTTGGCGATGTCGGCTCGATCTGTAACAGGCCATGCCGTTGTTCTTGCGGCCATGTCATAAGGCCAGCGACGAGGTCAGCGACAGTTGACCTCTGGCCAGACCACTTGGCCTGATCAGACCAGTTGACCGTGATCAGACCAGTTGACCCAGACCAGTTGACCCAGACCAGTTGACCCAGACCAGTTGACCCAGACCAGTTGACCCAGACCAGTTGACCCTGACCAGTTGACCCTGACCAGTTGACCCTGACTAGACCAGTGATCCCCCACCGGGAACCATGTTCACAGAATCATTGTGATATGGTCCAAGCTTAGAATATGCACTGGCCCAAGTCCGCAGCCGATAGCTGTCCAGATGGCATGTCTTGTGTGAAGCAGCCCCCCAGCCCAGGATGATTTCTGGCGTCGTTGAAAGCAAATGCTACTAGATTACATATTAATTCACCTATCTTAATGCACTGAATGCAGCATGCTGGATCGCTAGCCAGGCACGGAATTCAGTTCTCAATAGCTGAGGATAGCCACTCTGCTTGACTCCCCTTCGCCTCCCAAACAGACATCCGCGGCATGGCTTAGTCAGTTCACACCTCCGAAACAAATCAAGTGCTTTACCACACAGCTAACCCGCCATCCATTGCAATGCTAGACTCGAATTCAGTCCAGTTCCAGTTTAGAGAAGCGTTTACTCACCTGTATGCTTAGATACCTTTCCACCTGTCCTTACTTTGCTGCGGCGTGGGTGGACTTTGTCGTCAAATCATCCAGCACATTGCCACCGTCTCTTTTCGTTTCGGCGACTTTGAACGCCTTCCCCTCTCCCCCCAGGTCGAGTCCCTTCTCGGCCCTCTCATACGCTTTGTCACTGCGATCGGTCAAGATCTGCAGTTCCTCATCGGTCAGGATCTGCCCGACATCGTACTTCTCGAACTCGTCTTCCGCCAGTATGTCGCGAATCTCGTCGGCGTCTTTCCCTGACAGGCTGAGGCGCCGGGACCGTCCACCATCGTCCAGAAGAGACTTGAATTGCCCTTTTTGGATGACCAATTTTTCCAGTTTTCTCTTGCTGTCGGCCTTGAGGAGCAATGTTTCTTCGACGGTGCCTCGCGTCGCGAGACGATAGACGATGACGGGTTTAGTCTGCCCGATACGATGGACACGATCCATGGCTTGGATGTCCTGCTGGGGATTCCAGTCGCTGTCAAACAAGATAACGGTATCGGCAGCGGTCAGATTGATTCCCAGGCCACCGGCCCGAGTGCTGAGCAGGAATAAATTGTATTTCGAATGCTCCGAGTTGAAATTCTTGATCTGCTCGTACCTCTCATCCTGCGAGACGGAGCCATCGATACGGCAGCACGGCCAGCCACGAAGTTCCGTCGCATAGGTCTGCAGGATGTCAAGGGTCGTTGTGAACTGAGAGAAAATCAGGACTTTATGCTTGAGGCTGAACAGGCGCGGGAGAAGTCGATCGAGGAGGAGTATCTTGCCACTGGCGGTCACCAGGGATTCATCGACACGAGGATAGTTGCCCGATGCTTCCTCGGCGGCGGTGCGAGGTCCCCAGGGCCAGTAGAAGTTGTGCGGGCTGTTACACGCGAGCCGGGCTTGCATGATCGGGTTTTGCAGTTTCTTGGAGGCGATCTCCATTTTGGCCAGCTTGAGAGTTTGAGCACGTTCGATCTCTTCTGCTTCCGAGGACTCGGCTGGCGTCAGCGGCGTCTCGTTGAATGATTCGTCTTCTTCGTCCTCCTGGCCCCGCTCCAGCCGTCGTAATTTGGCATTGAACGCACGGTCGCTGATGTCTCTGTAGCGAGTTCTCGCCGTCTTTCGGCCACGGCGAATGGAGCTCGTCGATGTCATTGAGGCTGGTGTGGAATCCCGACTGGCTTTGATGCTCTTCGCCGGGGTAGAGCGGCCGCTGTCAGTGTTCTTGCGTTTCAGTGACGCCGTCCTAGACCTCGCCTCGATTCGTTCCACCGCTTTCTCCTCGAGATATGATCGGCTGGTGCCGGCGAGGATTTCTCGATACAGTTCTTTCTGCTCGGCGGTGAGCGGCGCATACAGAATGTATTCCCGTTTCTTCGGCAAGGACGACTCGACATCGGACTTCACCCGCCGGAGCAGGAAAGGCTTGAGGATGGCGTGCATCGTCGACACGAGATTGTTTTTGCGCCGTTCGGCTTTCCCATCGGTGCCGGTCTTGTCCTCGAGAACGCTGGAGAAATCGAACCATTTCTCGAAACTATCGAGGTCATTGAATACCTCTGGCAGCAAGAAATGCAGCAATGACCATAGCTCGGCAATGTTGTTCTGCAGGGGTGTCCCGGTGATGAGCAGCCGGTTGGCCGATTGGTAGGACATCAAGTCTTTGATGAGCCGGCAATTCATGTTCTTCAGGCGGTGCCCTTCGTCCACAATGATGTACTTCCACTGATAACTGGCCAAGAATTTTTTGTCGTTCATGCAGATCTCGTAGCTCGTCACCACCACGGGAAACTCCGGCTTTCTCTGATCCTGGATCCTCATCCTTTTCCGCCTCATTTCCTCCCGCTCGTCTTTGCTGCCATGGTACATGATGGTATTGATTGTCGGTGTCCAGAACTTGAACTCCTCTATCCAATTTCGGACGGTGCTGAGAGGAGCCGCGACCAGAAACGGACCAGAAATGTTGTTCTCTTTGAAGAATGCAATCAAGGAGATTGCTTGCAAAGTCTTGCCCAGACCCATCTCGTCTGCTAGGATTCCGCTGAGGCCGTTCATCCATAACGTCTTCAACCACTCGAGGCCCTCGAGTTGGTATTGCTTCATCTTCCCTCCTGTGACGAGCTTGGGCTGTTCGGTAGCAATCAGGTCTTGTCCACCAAGTGCCTCTCCTTCATATCCGCCCGCAGCTTCCGCAATGGCCTCCTGAACACTTGGGCCTGTTTGACTGGCGTCCACGATGCCCTTGCCAAAGTAGTCTGTGATATTCTTCTTCGCCGCGACATTTGTTTTCCGAGGCCGCCCTCGCGTCCTTTTTGTCTCTGGTTCCTTCTCCTCAGCATTCGGAGCCACATTCTCCGTGTCGTGCGCCCTCGTTGACTTTCGTGTCGGGCCCTTGTGCTCAGTACCGTGGGTTTCAGCGGCATGTCTTTTGGCAGCTTCGCGTCGAGCGTGCTCTTGATTGCGCCTTTGCTGTTCCCTCATCTTTTCCGCCATGATGGCCACGAAAACCGAGCTCGTCTTGAGCAGATTCGTCAAAGCACGAGATTTCTGGTCCATCTCCTCATCCTCGTCATCCTGCTCCATTGTGTTCGGAGCTTGGACCGCACTTTCTTTGTCTTCTGATTTGCCTTGGCTTGGGCTGGCCTGGGCCGGGGACGACGGGGGGGAGGATTTTCGCGAGGACGGCTTTGTGGAACCTGTCACGGACGGCGGTGTTGAGGCTGTAGACGACATCTGGAGAGAAGGGATATTCAGAGGATATACCATACACGACCCGGCGACGGATCGACGTCGTTTGACTCTCGGGAGTTCAATGTGAGTGTGCAGACACGCAATGCAGTATGTCATATGCCTGAGAACATGGTACAGGGAACGCGCAGGCAGAAGGAGGGCTGTCAATGCATAGATCCTGAGGGACAGCCAGGAATGCCGCGACGCCACTAATCAAACGCGCCCTTCCAGGGCAAACGCGACCCGCGTCATTGGCGCACAAGCCACGATGAGCCTCAGATGCAACCTCTTGCGACCACCATTCAGTCCTGTACAGATGTATTTGTGCGAGGAATAACCCAGCTGGCAGTGATTTAGCTGGTGATCCACTACCATCTACAGATTCCACACCGACGCCGTAGCGAAATTCCCGGACATCAATTCGCAGCCATGATCAAAGGGTTGTCTATGCTGTCACCATCCCAACAGCATTCGCCCCTCTCCTAGCACCGCGACTGCGTGGTTGCCTCTCTGGCCGCCTCAGGGTGTATCTAGAGACCACTATTAGCACAAGAGAATCACAATCAAGGAGAGCGACCGTACTTGGCAAATGCCCTGGCCAATGCTTTCTTGCAGCTGACCTTCTGGCTGCCGACAAAGGAGTCGACCGTCACGGCAATGGCTCGATCAATGTCTTTGGAGGAGCAAAAGTCGGACAGGCGCATCTTACAGAAGGCCTCTGCTATTCTCATGATGGCCTCCAGATGTCGTACCTGTCACACGTCAGCCGCGGTTGGTTCGTGAGCGCATCAGAGTCGAGGGACGGACGGTGATCGGGTACGCCCCGGTGGCGAGAGACTCCCTGCGCATGTCCGCAAAGAGCCTGGCCACTTTGTCTTGGTCGATTTGGTACAGTTTGGGTCGGCACTTTTCTCGAGCGTACAGGATGTACTTCCTCAACAGTTCCTGAGGGATGGCACCTGCTTGCTCGGGCTCTCCGTTGTTGACGACATTTGCCTCGTCGGTCTCCATGGCTGCCGTATCTCCGGCGTCGACGCTCAACTTGGCAGGATGTGCTCGGCCATGACTGTTGACCACAAAGTTGGCGAGCCGCTCGTCTTCCGAAGGATCGACGGTGTCCCGCACGACACAGAGGATGTCAAAACGGGACAAGATGGGCTCGGTGAGCTCGACATTCTGGCTGAACGGGATGGTGCCGTTGTACCGGCCACCAATGGGGTTGGCCGCCGCCACAATGGCACATCGAGCCTGGAGTGTGGTGACGATGCCTGCTTTGCTAATGGAGATGGTCTGCTGCTCCATGGCTTCGTGGATCGACGTGCGGTCCTGGTCATTCATCTTGTCGAATTCGTCAATGAGGCATGTGCCTCGGTCCGCCAGCACGAGAGCACCGCCTTCGAGGGTCCACTCGGATGTCAAGGGGTCGCGTCGCACAGATGCCGTCAAACCCACCGCGGACGCGCCTTGGCCCGTGGCGAAGACGGCGCGGTGTGCGGTCTTTTCAATGTACTTGAGGATCTGGGACTTGGCCGTGCCCGGATCCCCGAGGAGGAGGACGTTGATGTCGCCGCGAATCTTGTGCATGCCTTGTGCTTCTTTGCTGACCCCCCCGAAGAGCGACAGGGCCACGGCCGTCTTGATATCGGTGTGACCGTAGATGGACGGCGCGATCGAATCCACAATTTTATCCACAATGTTCGGGTCCTTGGACAGTGCGCGGATGTGTCGTTCGTCCTCTTCGGTCAGGCGGAAGCCGGCCAGTTGATCGTGTGTTTTGATAATGTGGTTCGCCTCCAGCATGGTGGCAAAAACCGGAAAGCCGTTCTTGTTGTTGAGTTGTCCGCTGTAATTGTTGCGATAGATGGCCGTCACCTCAATCTCCTCGCCCGGCTTCGCCTTGTCAATCAGGTCGGCCAACAGCACCACTTCCCGATGTCGTGGCAGTCGGCCGGCCGGGACCGTGCCCGGGGATTCTTGGAGAGTCAACTTCTGATAGTTTCGGTAGACAGTCTTCTCGCTATTCAAGGTAAAAGGGCCCCGCGATTGGCAGTTTTGACAAAAGGTCAACTTGACTTCTGCCGACGTCGACTCTTGGGCAAAGGGGCCGAGAGTGACACCGCATTTGTTGCACGTGAATTTGACCATCTGGAGTTGTGGGAATACGCCCGTTCTCCGCGTGACCACACCAGAGACCCGCACGAGGCAATTGAGATGTGACTGCCGGAGCTGTCGCAGGGTATAGTGGACGGGCAAGTCGGAAATCCGCACGTGGATCTCGGCATGGATCAGCTCGTAGTTGGGGTAATGAAGGCGCACGACCTCAAATGCGGCCTTGTCGAAGATCTTGAGCATCTCAGCGGGCGCATTCGCCAGGAAGTAGGCGAGAATGGCCTTGGTGGAAGCCAGGTGGTCGTACGAGACCTCGAGAGACTCCGAGTTGATCTCCCCCAGGGTCCGAATTCTCGTGCCGTAGACAGAGATTCCTTTGTCGTCGATATACTCGGTCAGGAATGACTTGAATTCCCGGGCGATGGTTCTCATCACCGAAGGCAAGGTCACCCATTCCGTGATGTTGGACGCTTTGACATCTTGCAAGGTCTCCAGCGAAAGTTCTTCTTCCATAATATTTTCGTCTACGTCCATGTCTTCCTGATCCTCGTCGTAGTGATGTCGTCGCCGCCGTGGTTGCTTGGTCAGGTCAATCCCGGCGTCCTCGTCATCGTCCGGCATAAATGCAGCCGGCATGCGCCGTCGGCGAGCCAACTCGCGATCCCGCTTGTCAAGGCGAGCTTCCAGTGCACGACGAGTGGCCGCATCAATATCATCGTACTCTCCCTCGTCGTCGATCATTCGTCCTTGATATGTCTCGGGATCCTGGCGTTCACGCTCATCCCTCATGAAATTGTCTCCGAAGAGGTCAATGCCGTCTTCCTCTTCGGCCATTTCATCCGCGTCATCGATATCGCCGATGAGGTCGTCTTCGTCCACCAGGTCTTGTTCATCCTCCATGTCGTCGTTTTCGTTGGCGGGGAGCATGGGCGGAGATGAAGGCAAAGCTATGTTCCTTAGCTCTGCCGGGAAACACATGAAGACATCTTACCCGGCGGGGGTGAGGACGAAGCAGGCAAGTCATCCTCCTCATCGCGCAAGCGCTTTCGCCGTGATGGGTTATTGGGGCCCCGATTAGCGGCCGACATGCTTGGTCGAAGCGGAGAGCTGTGCATGTGAGTTCATGGCCGGTAGACGTGGACTGCTGACAAAATGCACTCACCTCATCGTGTCAACAATATGGCTCACGTTTTAGCACCTTAGATGGTCCAAAGGCGAGAATCATCGGAGCGGCTGTGTCTTCAGGAGGGGATTGTGCTCAGATACAAACGCGACCGTGACACGCGTTGCGCGTTGGCGCTAATGCATGTACTTTGGAAAGTGGGCCGACATCATCGCGAGGCCAACATCTCTTGACCAGCTGCAGAGTCGTTCTGCGCCCGCCACCATTTACCTGCACACCGGTGTTGTTTCAGCAGCATGCAGAACATGGCTGAAAATGACAAAACTCGGCATGCGCTTGAAAGAAAAGAGAGCCAGGTGTCCAAAGATTCACAGACTGCCTCAGAGTATGCTCGTCTCGTCCGTTGCCATAGAACATGCTAACCGCGAAAAGTTTCATTGATGAACAGCTAGCGCTGGAGGCTGATGCGCGAGAAGTTCTCCCTTATGTATGTGTCGGTCATGACTGCCATCTCGCCGTTGCGCTGACACCTCCAGAAATTCGACAAGTGCACCTCCGTCCTGGGCCCCCTTCGACAAAGTGTCTTTGCGTGTCTTACCTGCAGCCCTCCTCCGGCATCAGCGGCGCAGGTCTACACTCCCGCTGGCGTTTGCTATGCTTGCTCCATCTCCTGTCATGGTGACCACACTCTGGTGGAACTATTCAGCCGCCGACACTTTGTTTGCGACTGTGGAACTTTACGATTTCCCTCGACCTCACCCTGCACGCTCCGATCCGATCCCATCACTGGTCACAAGAGCGTGGCGTCGCAAGAGCCGGTGCACAGCAACCGGTACAACCATAACTTCCAAAATCGATTCTGTGCTTGTGGGGAGGAGTACGATGCCGAGAACGAGAAAGGGACCATGTTTCAATGCGTCGGCCTGGGAACC